>Ga0180433_10004951_pt1 | contig 18416 bp, 27 predicted proteins | sample SS_ome_8_FD_132980 | JGI IMG/M metagenome (GOLD analysis project Ga0180433, IMG submission 132980) | Hypersaline lake sediment archaeal communities from the Salton Sea, California, USA - SS_1_D_1 metaG | ecosystem: Environmental > Aquatic > Non-marine Saline and Alkaline > Hypersaline >... | reverse complement strand
CGGGGCTGACCCCACTTGAAGCGTCACGTGCGTCACAGGATGCGTCACAACAGATCCTCCAGCAGTTCTTCCCGCAGTTGGCAGGGCTTCGTGCAGAACAGGCCGGGGTTGGCGTAGACCTCCAGCATGCCTTGGCCGGACTGCAACAGAACCTCAACCTCCCCTTCATGCAGAACTTGCTTGGCCCGTACTACCAAGCCATTGCTGGGGAGAGGAGAACGGGAACCGAGGACGTGACCGATGTTCTCGGGCGTCAGGGTCTTCTCGCCAACATGCTCTCTGACATGGCGAATCAAGCCTTGAAGCAGCAGGGGATGGACCTCGGTTCAGCAGAGTTGGCTGAGAAGCGAAGGCAGTTCGATGCGTCACTCGGCATGAGTCAACAAGAGTTGCTTTCCAACATTATGATGGAACTGACGGGCCGTGACTGGAAGTCGGGTGAGCGTACCGGGATGCAGGAGTGGCAGTCGGGCGAACGCGAGGCTGGACAGGAGTTCTCTTCTCAACAGCAAGAGCAGGCATTCCAACAGAGAATGTGGGATGCTGTCATGAGGGGAGATTATGGGATGCTGGACTACTGGCAGGACCAGAATAAGTATAACGACATCTACGGTGAGATCGATGACTCTCTCGGTGGCGGGACGGGTCCATCATCGTCAAGTGGATCGAGTGGTGGGGCTCAGGTTGAGAACCCTGCGTTCCAAGACCTGTCGATCATAGGGCTCGGTCCAACCGATGTGAACCAACAGCAACTCGATTTGCTGACGGGACAACTTTCAATAAGCCCATAGGAGAACTACATGCCTAACGTGATGGATCAGATTAGTGAGTACCTGTTTGGGTTCAACAAACAGACACCGTACAACCCACCGAGTGCGCCTGGAGCAGACCTTCTGTACGACATTGGATACGGGTTTCGGCCATCCACCCTTCGTGAGACCATGGGTCCCATGCTGGGTGTGCAGAAGACTCCGTACCAAGACCTCGGTCTTGCCCAACGTACGATAGGTCTACCTGCCGAGTTGATGAAGATGTTGGGCAAGGTGACCAACCCTCCGATCATGGCAGGAGCGAGAGCATTCAAGGAAGGTGCCACGGGAGCCCAAGGCAGACGGGACGCGGCCAGTGCGAAGATGTTGAACGAATTGACCATGGCCAAGAAAGAGGCCAAGCCTAAGGCTGCGTCGAAGACAATCGACGTGAAGCCTGAGAAAGTGGAGACGATCAAGGCTGGGAAGAAGGGGAAAGCCAAGGTCGATCCCATGCAGATGATCTTCAACATCGAAAGCATCATGGCCAAGCACGGACTCAGAACGGAACAGGCGAGGCAGAACGTCCGGCGAAAGTACGCCGCCCGTCTTGTGGAAGCTGGTCTTGACCCTGTCGTTGCTGGGATGTGGATTCAAGGTGGCCCTCAGGCATTCCAGAGTCTCTTTGAGGGAGGGGTCAAGATGGGTATGGCCGGGGCGAGAGGTGGAAGAGGCCGCAGTTCCGAAGAGATGCTGCATCAACAGAGAGTTGGACAAGCCGAGAGAGATCGAGGTGCACTTCTGAGACGCCTCATTACGGACCCGGAGGCACGTGACCCAAGCATGACCAAAGGTGCGTTGTGGTGGAAGAAGCCGGACTTCGACATGATGAGACAATTCGCGGAACGGCAGTTCCCCGCGCCTGTCAATCCCCAGCAGCAAGGTGTCCCCCCTCACATCATGAGGGCCATGGAACTCCTGACCCAAGGTGGACCAAGGAGGTAGACCGTGCCTTACCAGCACGTGACCACGGATGATCTCGTTCGTGCCTTGCCTCGCATCACGCAGGAGGGCATGGATGACAGACAGATCATCACCGCTATCGATGACTATGCCCGTGAACTGGACTACGAACGGTCCAAGGCTGGATCGTCCTTGTTCACGCGGTCCATGGGTGTAGGCACCACCGACCTTCTTTCCAACATGATGCGTGGCCTCACCATCTTCACGGGTGAAGGGGGTGCTACGGAGTGGCTTGCCAACGCCATTGAGAAGCAAGGCGCGTTCGGCATGAAGTCCACCACGGACCCCATGGTCAGGCGTCATGTTGCCGAAGCAGCCCAAGGCCCCTTGTGGGGAGAGGGTGCAGGTGACACGTGGACCTCCCTCATAGGACAGCACGTGCCCCTCATCTCCCTCATGGCCACTGGATCGGGGATCGGTGGTCTCACGGGCAAGGGCCTTGGCTTAACCGGAGCCGCACTCAAGGCCGCTGAGATCATTCCGGCTACACTGGGCATCGGACTGGTGGAAGGTGGTAGCTTCCTCGAAAGCGCAACTACCCTTGGCGTGGACCGTGACATTGCCGAGAGTATTGGGCTCAAGGTCGGGACCATCAACGGTGCCATCGAAGAACTTCAGTACCTACAGATGATGGGGCCATGGAGCCGTGTCGGGAAGAAAGGCATTGCTCTACTTGGAGAAAAGTCTGCACCCATCATAAAACGTGCGGCGTCCGAACTTGGGATCATGGGGTTGGAAGGCATCGAGGAAGGGGCTCAGGGGTTCGTGACCAACAAAGCCATGGCCCAAGCCTTCAGGGAAATGAGGGCACGACACGGTGAGAGTTGGAAGCCCAACATGCCGTACACCGACGAGGACCTTGGCCGCGCTGCAATAGTCGGGGGTGTGTTGGCGGGAGTGACCCGAGGTGCTGGCCGTGTAGCGTCTGTGCCTACTCGGACCATCATCGCCATCCAGAGACAGAACGCGATTGCCGACAAGATCACCGACCAAGTCATCAAGGAGATGGAAGAGGGCAAGACGCTTGAAGAGTCCGAGGTCTTGACCGTGGACCGTACCAAGATCCCTCTCAAGAAGACGGGTCAAGCTGCTATGGAGGAGCGTACGAGACGCGGCCTCTCGGCTGAAGAGACCAAGAAGGTGATCCGAGGTCTAAGTGAAAACAATGATCGAAACACTCTTGTCAAACAGGCAAGGCGCATGGGCATCGAGGTCAGGAAACCCGAGGGGGGGATACGATCTGATGATGACCTGATCATGGAGATGGAGAGCAAGTTGGGTCTGATCGAGGAAGGCCCCATGTTCGAGACCGTCCGTGATCCCAACGACAGACGTTACAAGATCAAACGGGTCAAGATCGTCGAGCCCATTGTCAACAAAGTGGACGCCAGTGATTTCTTCATGGGCCGGAAGGCAGACAAGTTGGCTCGATACTGGATCAGCAAGAGGGCAGACCTCACTCAAGACCAGAAGGAAATGATGTTGTTCGAGGTGAGGAGGAAGGCACTCAGGTATGCGAAGTTGGGTGTGGACCTCGCGTCGAGTTCGGAGTTGAACGACTTCTTCAAGGTCAACTTGAGGAAGGGAGATCAAGATCTTCATCGAAAGCTGACACGTCAACAGTATGCCCGATACATGTGGATGATGGAAGGGCAAGTGAAGAGGATGGTCTCTGTCCACTTCGGACGTGATGCCCTGGCGTCCATTGATCCGAAGTTGGCATTTAGGTCCCAGCCCAGTCCGGTAACGGATGAGAACGGAGAGGTTGTTACTGGTCAGACTGTGAAGGAAACGCCTGTTGGCTCTCTCTTGTTCAGCCACATCAGGCCTAAGCTGTCGATGTTCATCCAAACGCAGAACAGGACTGGTCTCAACTTCCTTGGTTTCGACTTTGGCATTATGAACCGCAACCGTCAACTGCATGAGACACAGCAAGCCCTCACGCACGTGCAGCAGAGGTTTTGGAAGGTGTTGCCTAAAAGATTGAGGGCTGGTTCAGGACGTAGGGCCATGCACGACTTCGTCACGTGGTTGAAGGTGAAGAACTCAAAGGAACGTAGGGCTATTGAGAAGCAGCTTGGATTGCCCAACTCGAAGAAAGCGTTCGCTCAACGTGTGCTGGATCTATCCAAGTCCAAATTGACAACAGACGAAGTGATCCGTCATGCGGAGGAGATGGTCACTAAGTATGAGGGGTTGTATGATTGGTTCGTGAAGAATGGTGCGATACCACAAGACCATTACCGGAAGAACTACGTCCCCCTCATTAGAAAGATCGTGTTGGACAAGAAGGTCATGTCTGGTGAGACCACCATCAAGAAGTGGGCAGACGCCAACATGAATGAGTTCGAGACTCTTGGTATGTCGGAAGAGGATGTGATTGAGTTTGTAGAGACGTTCGACATGGAATTCAGGGACGAGCGTGAGTTCGGGATCATCGGTGAGGCCACACCGTTCTACGAGTACGCACGTAACCAGAACGCTCGGCTCATGCAGGAACTTGACAAGCTGGACCGTAACCTTGACATCGAGGAGGTCACGGACTTGTACATGCGCCAGATGCTACGCAAGATCTACTTCCAAGACGCGGCTCCGTCCATTCGCACGTTCATGAACAACGTTCTATTTGAACTACGAAGGGAAGGGATGGACGAGAGGCAGATCAAACAGATCATGACCAACTACCTCGATGACATCATGGGTGTACCGGACAACCAAACCTCCGTGCTTCGTTCCATGAACCTCAGGTCGCACAGGTACATGCTGACCCGCCTCATGGACAAAGGCATGAGTTGGTGGAACGACACGTGGGGTAGGTTCAGTGAGTTCCCTGAAAGCATTTCCCCCTCGGAAGTCGTGGACACGTTGACCACCCTCCTCTACTCGTACACACTGGGGCTCCCCGCCAACTGGAAGAGTCCCATCAAGAACGTGGCAACGCAGAACGTCATGGCCGGAGTGATCGGGATGAAGACATACCTCCAGGGTATGATGCTTCTCTCGGACCCGGAGCGTGTGAAGATGCTGAAGGACATGAACCTCAGGCCAGAGTTCGCCATCCCCGACTTCGACAAGTTCGCCGGACGTGGCCGGATGAGGGCAGTGGCCGAACGTCTGTTGTCCGTGTACCGTGCGTCCGACCAGATCAACGTGGTGAGTGCGGCGAGTGCCGCCTTGGTCGCATGGGATCGGTTGCAGCCTGAGTTGGCCAAGGACCCGAAGCTGCGGCACATGACCCGTGAGCAGTTCGACAAGATTGTGTTCAAGGAGAAGAAGCCCAGTGATGTTGGCATCGATGACCGCAAGGTCATGGACCCTGCCCGGAACATCTCGTGGGCCAAGGAATGGAAGAGTGGATCGCCCCGTGCGTTCAAGGGGATCTCGGCTGAGATGTTCGGAGCGATACGTGATGGGAGAGTGGAGGATGCGAGGAGGATGTGGCTTCAGTACATGGTGAACCTGAGTCAATGGAGATACGGGACGGGCGGGACGCCCCAGTTCCTCAGGAACCCCATGATGCGGCTCATGTTCATGTATACCACGTGGCCCTTGAACTACATGGAGTACACGGCCATGGTCCTGAACCTGAAGAACGGATTGCTTCGCAACGCCATGGGTGTAGGCATGTCGCAACTGTTGATCGCCACGATGCTGTCGGGCTTGGGGCTGGGTGCGTGGAAGTGGATCGGGACGGGGCCGTTGCCGGATGACCTCGGGTTCTTCGGACCCTTCGCGGACTTCCTCGACGAACTGCTGGACGTGTTCAAGGCGGGAGGCGAGACGGCGGCTGCGAAGGCCATGCCTACCGTCTCGAAAAAGGAAGCGGCTAGGAGTCAGGCCCGTCTTCAGAAGGCTTGGGAGAGCGTGATGGAGCCTCCGAGAGTGGTGAAGACCGGGAAGGAACTCTTGGGTCTGTGACCGCAGTCACCACCACGATCATCTTCGGGTAGGGGAGACGCTTCCCAAGGAAATCTACAGCCCACCACAACCCATGATCGTCCTTCTCGAAGTAGTTGATCCCGTGCCAGTCGATGTCCTCCACTGCAAGGTTGGATCTCTCGTAGATCCGGGCCATTGTCACAACATCTATCTTCATAGGTCAACCCTGTCTGCGTTATGGTGAACCGATACGACAGAATCGAGAACGTTCTCGACGTGATGTTTCCCCATCATGATCGCGTCGGCTGCGTTGTTCCCTTTGCTCTTCGGATCGATGACGATCCCGAAGTAAGTTTCGAGCCGCTTGCACGTGTGCTTCTTGGCAAGCTGTCCGTTCCATTCCTGATACTTGACGTGCGTGACTGGCCACAGTTGCGTTTCTGTATCCGCAAGCACTTTCGCACAGTAGTATTCCCACACAACGTCGATCCTCCCGCAGAGGTATGACAGCTTGATCGTGTCCCCCCTTCGTGAAGCCTCGATCCCCTTGAGCCCACCTTGGTAGTATGGGAACTCTTGAACGAGGTGCCTGGGTTTCGTCGTTCGGATGACGTTGGAGATCTTCGCCGTCATGTTGAGGGTGCGTTGTCTCCAGTCCTTGTCGTAACAGGAGAACACACCGTAGGTAATCAGTATGAACTCCGGGGTCTGACGAGGGGAGAGTTGGTTCCACTCGTAGAAGGCGTAGCCTGTGTGTGTCGTGGCCGTGTCGAGGAACATGATCATGTTCATGTTGACGGCTGACTTAGTCTGGCCTGTCTGCGAGTCCGTCATGTCCTTCGTCCTCCTCGATGGCGTCGATGCTGTGGTTGGGATCGATCTTGTCGAGACACCAGTCCGTGATCCGTGTCACGGGTCTGCCCCATGGGATCTGACCTCCCCACTTCTTCTTGATTCTGCCGATGCGGGACGAGATGGTCTCGTCCGGGTCACCACACAGGATCGAGTTGCCGAACTGATCGAGACTGATCAGAACGTTGATGATGTATCGTCCTATCTTTTTCATTATTTATTCCTCATGTGTTCTGTCGTTAAGTGAGACATTTCCATCTAATCACTGTTAGAAAACCGTAATACCCTCACCATGCGCTGTGCTCATCCTGATTCTTGCGCCGAACATGCGATAGCCGTCTTTCGGGCGCGGGCGACCCTTCATTGCATCCTGGAACTCGCGCCATTTATCCGGCCCCATGAACACACCGTGTACCGTGTACCGTGGGCCATTCTTGCGCCCGTACTCATGCAGGGCGTGAAACAACTCATCCAGTATCGGCACGGTTGACAATTTCGGTTTTCTAACAATCGCTTTCACGTTACCTCCTGTCCGCGCTTCGCGCTCCCTTCTGAAAGTCAACTTGGGCGTTGGATGCACGTTGGCGTTGCCGATGCTCCCGGCAGTGATCCGAGCAGCAGTAGCCGCCGTTGTGTGTCGTCATCACTGCGCAGCCCGGCAAGGCGCACGGTCGCGCTGTCAGTTCCTGCGGCCGGCGTCGGCCTGTCGCCGCGTCCAGCAGTCTTGCCGCGTGCTCGGGTTGTCCGGCCGCTACCAGGGGCCAGATCCCAGCAGCCAACAAGGCGTCCGAGCGTACCTCAGAAGGCCGCGTTTCTGGTTGATCTTGAGTCTGTTCCGTCGTCATATCGTCTCTCCTTTGCTGGCCTTCTGAGGCCGCTCAACTTGGTCGTTCGGTTGCGTAGGCTCAGGCTCAAGCCCCGCCGCCTTGAGTGATTCATTCCACTTGTCCACAAAATACAGCATGTCGTCAACATCTCCACCGTGTTGCCTAGTCCATGGTATTTGCTTGTCACAAAAGAGTCTCACGTTCCCGCGTAAACGCTTCTCTTCGGACGCCGAACAAGCGGATGGAGAGGGACTTGATGAAGGGCGCGAATTTTCAGGATTGTACTGACAGTCGTACAATGGGCATGTCTCACAATCATGGTTCTCACATAGTTTCTTCATCAAGCCCCTCATCCTTAGGGTTCACGATACCTCCTGTTCTGTCGTTAAGTGAGACATTTCCATCTAATCACTGCTGGGTTTTTCAAACTTCGGTCGCTTCCGGTCGTAAACAACCTGCCAAACACGCTTTTCCATCAGGCCGCTAAAGGGATCAGGCACAGTTTCACAGTTGATCCCGGCTCGGACTATCTGTACAGCTTCAGCCCTTGTCAGTGCAGGATTTATCCGTGACGGCTTAGTGTCGGCAGGAGCCGTGTCGAGCATCTTGTTCGCTTCAGCTTTTGTCATTCTTCTTCTCCCGTTCTGTCGGTTCCTGAGCATCTTCGACCTTGTTGGTCGTGCTGGTGGGTGGTGCGTTCGTCGTGGCTGGCTTGGGCTTGGGCTTAGATCTCCTCGTCTTGTTGACCATCCTCTGGATCACGGTCTCGGACTTCCTGATCTCCCACGCCACGTCGATTAAATCCTCGACCTTGACGTTGTTCAGTGACATGCCACGCTGGGCGTAGAACAGTGTCGCCTTCGCCCCGTACTCAGCACCTTGTGCGAACTCCCCCCTCATCTGGACATGCCGCACGTCACGCCACGAGGGGCCTGTCACCATCTCCGCGATTTTGTACGCCGTCAGGCACACAACGATCACGGCGATGACGATCCAGTGTGACTTGTTAGTCTTCGGCATCATGTTGTACTCCTTCTCCCAATGTCCGGTGACTGGTATTCTGGTCAACTTCGCATGTATTTGATTTTCTTCCTGTTCCATTTTATTGCTTCATCCTTTCGATCTCGTTTCGTTGTGCCTCAGTCAGTGACGAGATCGTCAGCACTGAGTCGAGGGCTGAGTTCCACAACTTCTCCTCGTGTCTCTCAGCGTAGTATTTGCTCCGACAATTCTTCCCGACACAGAACCGTTGGTCGCACCTCCTTTTAACGAACTCCTCTTTGCAGTGAAGACATTTAGGCAATGGACTATCCTCCGTTTGTAGGCGCAAGGTTGCGCTTTCCGCATGGTATTACCTATTTTGTTAGATCGTCAAGCAGAAAGCGCATGTGCGCTTCCATTTACCCTGCCTTGCCCCAGTTATGCACCAAACCAGAGGCTTCAGCAACGAGGGGCAACTCGAACAGGTCAAGGCCGCGCATGACATTGCAGTACACCTTAACCCTCTTCCGTGCCCCACGGTCCCACTTGATGGCACCGTCGAACTCGTCGTGCACCACGTTGAACAGGTAGTCCTCGGTGTCCTTGAGGAGTGGATCGAGGTGTACCCACCACCACTTGAACACGTTACCCGCGCAGCCCTGGCAGTAGTAGTTCACTCCCTTGTACCGCTCCTTCACAGGCACGTAGTACACTGCACCGAAGTCATCCATGATCTTGCCGTCCTTCTGGACGATGGAGGACACGGCGCGTTGGAGCGCGGCGAACTCGGGGCACGTGCTACGGATGGTCTGGTAGATGTACTCGCAGTGCCCGTACGAGTAGTCCATGTTGAACTTGTCGACGAGCGTGTGGTGAAACATCTTGATCCCAACACCGTACTGGATGCCAAGGCATGCATGCTTGTACGCCCAGTAGATGTCATCCTTCTTGGTCACGTTCTTGTGGTCCGTGCACCGCTCGACTACGTCGAGGTAGATGTTGAACTTGTCATTGGCACGGTACGCCATGCAATACTTGTCGAAGTCGAGGAACACACTCATGGCATGGGCACCCATCCTCGCCTCGATGGACGCCAAGTCGAACTTCACGAACCCGTAGCCGGGGGGAACGACGATGCCCGTGCGTATGCCCTCGCCCCGTGGGAAGTTTTGAACGTTGCCCTTGACGATGAGACCGTTGTCCCCGTAGAAGCTGGACGCTCTCCACCTCCGTGTGATCGCAGCCGATTGCCGAAGACCCGGATGGAAGATCCCGGTCTCTGGATCGGCAACCGCGAGTATGTTCTTCGCGTACGTGTTGACTTGCTTCTCGTCGCTCCTCACTCGCTGGACGGCGCGGACTGCTTCAGAGTCTTTGTGGTCCCGAAGGACAGCATCGTCGGACTTAGTAAGACCTGTTGGTGTCTCACGTGTTTCCCCTCGATCCTGAAGATGTGAACGCAATGCCTGTCCGGTTGGGCTACGTCCACTCTCAACGTCGAGGACGGCAGCAGCTTGCTTTCTGTTGCGATGAATACGACGCCCCCCAAGCCGAATGAATTCTTTATAGAACTCCACATCGGCAGTAATTCCCCGCGCTTCCATCTCGGAGTTAAGTCGGATGACATCAGTATCCTGTTCGTAGGCATAGTTCTCCTTCACGTGCGGCCACATCATCGTGGCGATCTTGGCTGTCATCTTCACATCGTGCATGCAGTACGCATGCACCAGTTTGTCGGGGCACTGAGTCATGTCGAACTCAATGTCATCCTCACCCTTGAGGTTGTGCCTGTGTATCCACTCCCGCAGCTTCGTGAGGGGAGGATACAGGTCACCGAACAACCACCACGCCAGACTCTTCAGGCCGTAGGACGGGAAGTCGTTCCTCCAGTGCTTGGTCATGAGCATGGTGTCGTGGAGTCGGCCACGTATCGGAATGCCGAGACGTTCTTCCATGAGGTACAGTTCATACTCGGCGTTGTGTGCGACCTTGGAGTTGGGTGATGACATGACTTGAATCATCTTCTGGTAGTTGATGACCTTCCTAAACTGTCGGGGGTTAGGGTTAGGGTCATCAACGGCTCTGAAGCATGTGTCGAACCAGTCCTTCACCTTCCCCGTGTTGATGTCGAATGCAAGGACACACACCCTGTCGATGGTGCACGTGTATCTGTTCTGATCGCTCGTCTCAAAGTCGAGCGCGTACCAGATGTTCATGACTTCTTCCTCCTGTCGAGGTGCCATGTTCTAGTTCCGTCAGGTCGAACTGTTTCTATTTGAACCACCTCATCAGGCTCATATCCATACTTGGCAATGAAAGCTGTAAGAATTTCTTCTCGTTGATCCATGATCTCTTTGACTTTTCCTAGAACGTACTCCATCTCCCATTCTTTTGTGACAGGTGCTCTACTCAACAACTTTGTGTATGGGTTTTTGAAAGGTTGGTTACATCCTGACTTCGTAGTCATAACGTGGTGCCTCCAATCCTTTCGGCTTCACTCTATGCCCAGCCACTTTCGCCGCACGTGCAATAGCCTGACCAAGTCTGACCTCCCGAGACGGAGATCTAAGAACGTAGGCGGGATGGAATGACGCAAACGTTCTCGCACCCTCGTATACAGTTTCGATCTCCATCCCCTCCCACTTCGTGATCTTGTTCTCGCCAACCAGCAGACGAAGGGGAGTACCACCCAATAGAACAATGACTGATGGATCGACATCTTGAATCTCCTGCTCCAGATACGGCCAGCAACAATCGAACCACTCACGTTGCTCACGGATACCTGGAAGTTTGTTGTTAGGTGGTCTGCACTTGAAGCAGTTGGTGATGTAGAACATCTCCCGTTCCAGTCCCAGCTTGAACAGCACCTTGTCCAAGAGATCCCCGGCCTCACCCACGAAGGGCTCACCCTTCATGTCCTCGATTCGCCCAGGTGCCTCGCCAATGAACATGACCTTGGCGTTCGGATCACCCGATCCCCACAGGCACGTGGTGCGGCAGTGCTCATGGAGTGGGCACCGTGTGCAGTTACGATTCCTTTTCATCGACAATCCTCCACTCGACATCCTTCCACACTCTCCCCGACATGACCCTGTCAAAGTCATCGTCATCAACAAGTGCGAACTCTCCCTTACTCAACGGAACCTTCCTCATCGTATCTCCTGCTTGCATGTGGGGCATACCTTCTTCCTTCGACCACCGTTCACCTTGAACATGTCGATGAAGATCCTCAACCTCTCCATACACTCCGGGTCAGCCAAGGCCCAATCAGTTACATCCTTCCCCTCGTTAGACAACGGATCGACAGTCTTCAAAGCACTAACCACGTACCGAAGCTGGTCGATCATGAGCCACTTTCCCTTCTCACCTGCACTGTCATTGTCGTAGAGAAGGAAGACCGTCTTGTTCCTGAAGAGCCAGTAGTGGTCGGGGTTAAAGTTGTGAGCCCCGCCTGTCCACGTGCATGCATCGATGCCATGCTGACGGGCGACGAGACAATCCCACTCACCCTCCACCAACAGCAACTTCTTCGACTTGACAATCTTGTCCTCCGGGTACACACGCACCTCGCCATGCCCACGCATGTTCACCATCTTGTTGTCCGACTTCCTGTTCCACGATGCCATGCGTATGTTAACGCACGTACCGAACTGGTCGTACACCGGGATGGTGATGCGCTGGGTCCGGGGGTCCAACCCCAGTTTGCAATTAACGATTGTAGTTTTGTCATGGAGCCCACGCTTGAACACGAGGTAGTGCAATGCACTTTTCCCATCGCTCGACCACAGGTTCTTCATGTAGGCCGCTACCCTCTGAGGGGAGACAGCCTTGACCACGTCTTCGTACAGGACACGCCGCGCATCCACGTACTTGTAGTCCTCCATCTTGGCGAACAGTTCGATGATGCTCTTGGCCGACCACCCGCACCCGTGACAGTGAGCCGATCCGTCCGGCGATATGTGGAGGGATGCGTTCAGGTCATCGTGGAACGGGCAGATGACATTGTTGTCATCGATGTAGTCGGGAAACCAAGACCGTATCAGGTTCGGAACGTCCGTCTTCAGGAGGATCACATCGAGCATGCGATCCTTGATCTTCATCCTTCGTCCTTTCCACCGAACACAGGTTCACACATTCCGTTGCACAGGATGGACCTCAACAGAGTGGGGGCTCCCTTCCCATCCTCCACAAACCTGACGTTCCAATGTTCAGTGTGCTCACGTCTATAATTACACCAATCCAAATCCTCACAGGCCCAGGGCATTGGCTTCTCCTTGGATATGAGGACAGCCATCCCCTCAAAGTCTTCTCCAGTGAGGGGCTTTTGGTAGATGCTTACTTTGTCTCCTGCCATCATCGTCCACTCTCCTTCATTTCCTTTGCTTGTTCGAGTGCTTGTTCAACTTCATCGAAGTTCTTGCAGAACCATTCCTTAGATCCTGATGGTGAGTTGAACCACAAGCAGTACCTATGGCCTTGCATTGGGGGATCTTCTCGCTCAAGTGTGAAGCCTTCAGACTCCACCTTGGCTTTCATGTCTCTAAAGAGTGCCATCGTCCATCATCCTTTCGAGAAGAAAGGGGCTGGCATGTTTCCACACCAGCCCCCAGTCCAGGCCATCATTACTTGCGCTTCTTGACCTTCTTCTTGGCCTTCTTCTTTTTCTTGGGCGTGACCTTCTTCTTGGCCTTCGCCTTCCGCTTCTTGGCCAGGGTCATGTTCAGGTTGTCATCGGGATCGATCTCCGATGCGCCTGTCTCCTCCCCCTCGGAAGCCGAGATAGCCTTGGCATCACTGCCGAGACCACGGTTGATGTACACGTTCTGGTAGAACGTGCCGTCAGGCTTTTTCTTGCCGTTCTTGATGGTGACCTCGACGAACTCACCAATGCACTGAGCGACCAGATCCTCGACGCATGCGAGGTAGTCACCGAAGTCCACTTGGAAGTCACCGTCAGGCAGTTCCTCGCCGGGAACCACATCGTCACCGAGAATAGCCATCACATTCTTGGCCGATCCCTGAATACCCTCGACATCTTCCATGTCCTGAGGGAACGTGCTGATGTAGCCTCCCTTCTGATCACCAAGAGCAATCTGCAATCGGATGGTGTGCGCCAGCATACCATCGTTCATGTTGATCTCTTCGACCTTGCTCTCGGTCACCTTGCAGGTGTACTTGCCTTCCGGGTACTTCTTCTGTTGGTATCCGGTGCTGATCTTGCCCTTCTGCCCTCGGAATTTCTTCCGTGATGCTTGCAGTCTCTTGTCCATCTGTCCTCCTTCATTGTTTGATGAACAGCATTAACACGAGGAACAGGATTACGAACAGTATGAACCCCATCCCGCTAGTCCGTTAGGTAGCCAAAGCATGTCAGCATGGCCTCGGCTGCGTCCTCGGGCGTCTCGCCCATCATGGTGACGGGAGGGAACATACCCCATCTGTCACCAGCCTCGATACTGGCCCTGTGCTCCGCGATCAAGACATGCCGGTCCTCACCATCATCGTCGGGCTCCACGTCGAAGTGGAGAACTTGGTCCGCGAATCCAGCGAGGTACGTCTTCGCCTTGCCGGGAACATTGAAGACCAGTTGTTGGATGCTTCCTCCGCGCACACGCTTCTCCTGCGTGTAGCAGTGCATGATCAGGATGATGCCCTTGCCGGACGCTTCGAGGATACCGAGGAGTTCCCTCATCTCGTCGAAGATCACGGACCATGCGATGCCGTTGTCGTTGGCACCGTACGGCGACACGATCTTGAGTTCCACACACGTGTCATCCATGATCGCCTGATAGAAGCGATCACCCGTGTCGATCACGGCGATGTTGTACGTGTCGGATTCAGCGAACCACGTGAACCACTCACGCATTTGCTTGCGTGTCGTGAGGATGAGCCGGACTACCCCGGCCCCGCCACACGTTGAGCACTTGCTCTTGCCTGTCTTCCCCTTCCCGTCACAGGCTGGGCACGCCTCGCTCGTACATTCGAGCGACACACCCTCGCTCCCCGGCTCGAAGAGCAGGAAGAAGGGACGGATGTCCAGCTTGTACTCGTCGGCTACCGTCCGCAGTGCTGCTGCGGTGGTGGTCTTGCCGATCTTGGGAGGACCCTTCCAGATTTGCTTGGCCGAGGTGATGTCGGTGTTCTCACCAAGCACCTGAATGGCCACGCCACCCGGAGCGGGTTTGTTATTTCTCGTCGGCATATTCGTTATCGTCCTCTCTGTTCTTTGCCAACTCAGGGTGAAGGTGCTCCTTCCTCCTGTACAACCCACGGCATGCCGGGGCGTTCCAACCTTGGGCATGGCCCAGCATCTTCTCAGCGCATGCGTTGGCGAACGGACAGGCCGTGCCGTACATGCCGATACACGATGCGTGACGCATGGGCGGGACCGAGTTCTTTTTGGCGAATGCCTTCCAGTTCTCGATGTGTGCCAACACGTCCTTGACCATGGTCTCGGTGGCCTTGGTGCTGACCAGCCGAGGGGGAGGACGCCGGAACATCTTCTCCGGGTTGTCCATGTACTCCTTCTGCACACGGTTCTCAAACTCGACCAGGGGTTCGGGCACGGGCATGGACCCGTCCTTCTTGGGCTTCATCCCCTTGCGTCTGAGTTTGGACTTCATGATCACGTTCCACATGTAGAACTTCGGAGCCTTCTTCATGATAGACTCGAAGCCCAGCGTGTAGACGAGTTGCTGAAGGTTGATGGGCAGACACGCATAGTCGGAAGCGGAGAACTGGGACAGGAACTTGTGTTCCCAAAAGCCCACCATCCCCGAGTCCTTGTCCTTCACGATCAAGTCAATGATGCCCTTGAAGGTGACTCCTGCGAGTTGTACCTCGAACGGCTCCTCGACGTGGACGAACTCGTACTTTTGGAAGTCGGGTTTGTAATGGCCCTTGTACGCATGACACGCACCAACCATCGCAGCCAACTTGATCCGGTACTCGTTGTCCTCTTCGGGAGTGAGTTCCATGTCCTCCAACATGCTCTCGATGCGGTCGATCATGTTCTTGCGAAGCATGCGACCACCGATCTTCGCGTTCCTGTACCAGTGCTTCAAGGCGTAGTGCCCGAACTCACCCTCGACGAAATAGGTCGGCGTCTTGATGACGTCGATCCCACTTCCGGGTTGGTCCTTGCTCCCACCCGCACGGTACTGCCAGTATTCCAAACGCTCACACTTCTCGAACGTGCTGAGTCTGGACTGGGTGAACACGATTTCCTGTGCGTCTTCCTTTGCCACGTTACCTCCTCACATTTCCACCTTCACACCATTCAATGTGAAGTTTCTGTTTTGGGGGACCTTCTTCTTCAGTTCATCGATGCAGGCGAGGGCCGATACCACTATGAGTGCCGAGGGAGACACACCCTTCACTTGGGCTGCGAGTTTCTTGAACTCCTCGAACAACCCTTTGTACTCATCCCCGAAGTACACGTGAAATGTCTGGTACTTCTTCTTGTCCTTCGCCTTAGTCTTCTTGCCCAACTTCACCACCTCCTTCCATACTGTGGTTACGAATGGCATACTATGTCACGCAACGCCTTCAATGTCAAGGCGGCGTCACGCTTTCGACTTAGCATGTTGTACACTACCTCATCGGCACCTCCTCTCGTGATCAAGTGCACCACGTTGGTGATCTTGTTCTTGGATGTCATGCGTTGGGACCGTGCCATCAACTGGACACGGCTTCTGTAACTCAGTGGATCGGAATAGATTACGGCGATGTCCGCATCGGCAAGCTGGTTCAGCCCCTTGCACATGGAGTTGCGGATCAAGAGGACGCCCCGGTCCTGACGCCGGAACCTGTCCAATGGTTCGGGGTCATTGGGCCCAGTGTACGTCATGTGGGGAAGACCGTCATGGTCGAGGTAGGTGTGGATGTACTCGGTCTCGGGGATGTACTGATGCCACACTGCGATCTTGGCATACGGGTTCTGTCTGACCAGCTTGGCGAGGGTGGGCATCTTGTTGTTGTCGACGGGTGTCCAAGACTGGGCCTCCCCCTCACCAGACCCATACCTGAAGATACCGTTGGCGAGTTGGATGCGCTTGATGAAGAGGGCGGCTGCATACTTCACGTCGATGGTATGCTCGTTCATCGTGGACATGAACCACTCCTTGAGTTCATCGTCGTGCTTGCGTTGCTCGGGTGTGAGGTCCACACGTACCAGCTTGTGCAACTGGGTGGGCATGATGATGTCCGGGTCCATCATCCAATGACTCACGTCCTCGACTGCACGTTGGATGTCGGTGTACGAGTTGCGCCTCGGCTCCCATCCGTACCCATCCTCACGCAGCTTCATGTACTGGTGCCTGAACCTGACGATGGACCGTCCGAGTGACCGACCACCGTCGAGGATCTTGAACTGTCCGAACAGGTCTTCGAGACGTTCGGTCATGGGCTCACCGTTGAGGATCACCTTGTGCGGGATGTTGCGGACCACGTCATCGAGACGCTTGTGTCTCTCGGTGCGTTGGTCCTTGAACTCACTCGACTCGTCGCCTATCCACATGTCCCAAGGCACCTTCATGTACATCCTGAAGTGCGACTTGAGTAGGTCGTAGTTCACGCACGTGCAGAACACATCGTGGTCCCCACTCGCACGGGTGAGAGCCTTGGGCCTGACCTCCACGCCGTAGTCGGTGTGCGAGTAGATCTGGTCCGGCCACGTGTTGACGATGTTGTTCTTGTCGGACGTGATGAGGATGCGCTTGGCTTTGACGTACTCTGCGTAGGCGAGGGCAGTCATGCTCTTGCCCGTCCCCATCTTCCAGAACAGGGCGCACGGGTCATGACCCTTCAGGTACTTCAGGCCCTCGGCTTGGTGTTTCATGAGGGGGGTGATGATCATGCCTGTCCTCCTTGGTTGCGATCACGTTACGCAGACCACTCAAGTTCTCGGCTACTTCTTCACCGAAGCTGTCGAACCTGACCTTCATGTCATGCTTGAGTTGATCGACCTCGTTTCTCAGGTCTCGGACCTCCCGTTCCATGTCGTAACGGAGATCGTCCATCAGACTCTTCACTTCGTACTGATCCATCAGTAACCTCCTGTCAGTTTTACTGTCATGTCTCCTCCTGATTGTTACTGGTCTGTAACAATGAGGGTGGGCACCCAAAGAACCATGGCTTGACCTTACCATGGTGAGAAAGCGAGGGTGCCCACCCATCGGTTACGATCTTGTCACGTTCATCACCCTGTCCTTGAGCAGTTCGATGAACCCGACCACCTCCATGACGGACATGTGATGCACCTTCGACAATGTGAGGAGTGTCTTGTCCATCTCCTCGAACACTTCCCCGATCTCTTGGCGTCATCGTCGTTCAGTGTGTTCTTCTCGATGTACCTGATCTTAGGCATCGTCCACCTCCTCGCACTTGGTGTGCTTCGCACAGTCACACGGAATGTTGCATCCATCCACTCTCTTGTGAGGCGTACGGTGGTAGCACTCGTCGCTTTCACATAGGTCATGCTCCCCCGCTTCACTGCACACGACGAGGCCCTTCTCCCTCGAACGCTCGATCATGTGTTTGCGGTAGCCCGTGGTCCGGGGCGAGAAGCAGTCCGTGAACATCTGGCTCTCCCAGCCCCAGTGTTGGTACACACCATCCACATCGTGAGCGAGGGTGCCGATGATGGGCATGAATGACATGCCCTCCTCGATTGCGAAGTTGATGAACGCAACCATGTCTTGCAGTATCGTCTTCTCTTTCTCTGTCATTTCTTCACCTCCTGTTTGAACACCTCCACCGTGGACACACCCACGATGTGGTGTTTGATTGCACCTTCTATCTCCCAGTCCTTGATCGGACGATGGGAGGATACACGGACGTACTTCACGAACTCCTTCTTCTTAGCCACTCTTCTTCCTCCTCGGCTTGGTGTTCTCGTGACCACACGAGGGGCATGTTGCTTTCCTCTTGTGGAAGTCGAAGTCGGCCAGCATCAAGCCGCACTCCTTGCAGTTCATCACGAACGTTCCCTTCTTGCTGTCATCATTCATCTTCCTCGTCCTCCTTCCTTTCCTTCACGCACTCCAGGCACAGGTGAATCTCCTCATCCTGTAGCCACGTTGCGTTGTCCATGGCCGTGATCTCG
>Ga0180433_10004950_pt1 | contig 18418 bp, 9 predicted proteins | sample SS_ome_8_FD_132980 | JGI IMG/M metagenome (GOLD analysis project Ga0180433, IMG submission 132980) | Hypersaline lake sediment archaeal communities from the Salton Sea, California, USA - SS_1_D_1 metaG | ecosystem: Environmental > Aquatic > Non-marine Saline and Alkaline > Hypersaline > Sediment... | reverse complement strand
TATCGGGGTTAACCCCGACTTTCAGTCGGCCTTCGGTGATTAATTCATAAATTTATTGAAATAACAATTTTTCAACAATAATGAAGTATTGTTTTATATATCAGCCTCTTATATGTTTATTACTGAAGTTTATGAATTGATCAGGTTAAATCAAACCGGTTTCTCAAATGGCATTTATTTCATAAAGTAACAATAAAACGATCCTTCCGGGCTTATATTTCTTTATAAAAAAATATACATATTTCTAATTTTACTACTTTTGCTTTTGCAGCATACGGATTTTGTATCTTTAATTTCATTATTGCATATACGTTTTGCATCAAATATCCCGGCACATATTATTTGTATTGTTTTTTATGGTATTTTCCATTTCCAGGGGACAGGATAATAACCACAGTTCGGATCGAATTATTGACAGCCTTACGACCGAATTAAAAAAAACGGAAGAAGATACAACTAAAGTACAAATATTAACAAACTTGTCCGGTAATCTGATCAACAATGCCCCTGAAAAAGCAATTAAATATGCTCAAAAAGCTTTAAAATTATCAAAAAAAATAAATTACACAGAAGGGATCAATTTATCATATAACTGTTTCAGACATTACTATTATATCACAGGTGATTATCATAAGGCTATCAATTACTGCTTTAAGCTCCTGGATATTAATAAAAAGGCAAAGGATATGATCAGAATATCCGAAAATTATAATAATCTGGGAATGTTATATACTAGTGCGGAGAAATATGATCTTGCCTATAAATATCTTTTAAAAAGTTTACAAGTATTAAAAGAATTAAGCAGGAAAGATCCCGATAATGATATTATTCAAAAGACTACTGCTATAGCTTATATCAATATAGGAAATATTATAATTATTAAAGGCAATTATGAAAAAGGTCTCGAATACTATTTACGATCAATAAAAATATACGAAAATACAGAAGACATGAATGGTCTCCGTGCTTTTTATTATAATTTCGGCACAATGCATTCAAAAATTGGTAATTACAAAACAGGATTAAAATATCTGCACAAAAGCCTTGAGGTAAATACTGAGCAAGAAAACAAATTTTTTATCTCTGCTGCATATTCGAATATAGGTGTCTTTTACGAAAAAATGAGCGAGTCGGAATCTGATCCTGAGATCGTTACAAAAATGTTAAGAAAAGCTTTGAAATATCATTTTATGAGCCAGAAAATAAAATATGAGCTTGAAGACACAAGAGGAATAGTAATGATCAGGAACAATATCGGAAGCATATATGAAAAATTCGGGAATATTTCACTAAATAAGGATACTGCGAATTACTATTATAACAAAGCCCTGGACTATTATAAAGAGACTTTACAATTGAGCGAAGAAAATGATCATAAGCTGTTTATTATTTACGGCTGCTCCGGTATTGCCAGTGTTTATTTTTCAAAAGAAAAATATAGAGAAGCGCTGGACTTTGCGATAAAAAGCTACAAGACAGCTAAAGAGATAAATGATCCCGAAAGGATTATGAGATCCGCCGAGTTGCTGTCAAGGGTGTATAATGCTCTTGATCTTTACAAAGAATCCTTCAGGTATTACAAAATATATTCCAGTTCCAAAGACAGCATATTCAACATTGAAAGTACGGAAAAGATAGCTGAGATGAAAGAAAAATATGAAACCGAAAAAAAAGATAAAGAAATTGAAGTATTAAAGGTTGAAAAACAATTGAAGAATTCAGAACTCAGGGCAAAAATGAAATTGCTGTACATCTTCATTTCAGGGTTCATTATCATTATGCTGTTCTTTATTGCATTGTTTTATTTGTATATACATAAGACCAGGTCAAATAAACAACTGGTATTAAAGAACCTCGAAGTAGTTGAATCTGAAAAACAACTGCAGGAAGCTTACAGGACATTGGAAAATAAATATAGATCAGAAAAATCCACTGATGACCAGTTATCCTTTCAGGATGGTAAATATAAAGACTCTGCACTTACTGATGAACAAAAACATTACCTTAAGGAGAGAATAAAACATGTGATGGAACGGGAGAAGCTTTATCTGGACAATGACTTTACAATAGATAAATTATCATCATATCTGAAAACCAGCAGGTCTTATGTTTCAAGGGTAATAAATGAAGAATTTGACAGGAATTTTATAAGTTTTATCAATGAATACCGGATAAAGGAAGCACGAAGGATATTATCAGATAAAGAAAATCTGAAATATACAATAGAGGCGGTATCAAAGCAGGTAGGATTCAATTCAGTTACTACATTTATACGGGCATTTAAAAAATATACGGGCATTACACCCTCTTTCTTCTTAAAATCATCTTCATAGCAATATTCCTTAACACAAAAAAACATAAAGAACCGTATTCATTATTTTTCAATATATATATTGAATAATAAATGGTTTGTATTCTGACACCAAAAAGTATATTATTGATATAAATACGCACAAAACTAATTAAAACCGTTTGTTATGATTACCCCCATATCATGTAAGGTCAGGTATTTGCTGTTGTTTTTTATTTTTAATATTTCCATAGTTGCTTCACAGGATGTTTGCAATACTGCAGTTGATCTGTATATTAATCCGGATGAAAATTGTGATTCAGTGTTACCGATAACATATAACGGATATACAGACAGCGGAGTTCAGCCTTACGGCTGCGAAATAAAAGAAGGGAAACCCGACTGGTGGGGTAAATTCACAGCAACATCAGATTACACAGGTGTTCGTTTTAGCCTTTGGGTTTCCGGTTTCCATCAAAACGGAGTATTGATATATTCCGGTTCATGCGCTGCAAATATGACATTGGTTGAGTGTAGCATCTACGGATTTGATTATGATGACTGGCCGATAGAAGCCATAGCTCCCACCAATCCGGGAGAAACATATTATGTAAGAGTAACGGATGTATCTTCTTCATGCCAGGATATGGAAATATGCGTGTTTGAATATGATTACCAGGATGTGCCTGACGTGGAGACATGCGGGGACAATATGGGTTTTGAATATGGAGATTTCACCAACTGGGAAGGATGGACAGGTGAATGTTGCCCGATAGACATGAATATTGAGGGGATCCAGACCCATGGTATTAATTCAGCATTATATTTTGGGAATCCATATGGCAACGACAGTGCCGTTGAACCGTCACAGCATACCATCACTATGGGTTTGAACAGGGATCCGCTTACTGAACATAATGTACCTGTTGTTGCACCGGAGGGAGGGAAATACTCTGTCAGGCTTGGAAATGCATGCATGAATTCCCAGGCGGAATGTATTAACAGGACTTTTACCGTAACACCTGAAAATGCAGGTATTACTTATTATTATGCTGTTGTCCTGGAAGATCCGGATCATGAGTATTCCGAGCAGCCAAGATTTTATGTCCAGGTCTATGATCAAAATTACGGACTTATCAATTGCGCCCAGTACGAAGTAGTATCAGGCTATGGTACAGGCACATGGAATACTACCGAAAGCTATGCTTACGAGACCTTATACTGGAAAGACTGGGTTCCGGTGAGTTTTGACCTTACTCCACAGATCGGGCAAAACGTCACTATTAAAGCATGCACAGGGGATTGCGCACTGGGGGCCCATATCGGATATGCATACTTTGATCTGGTCTGCTATCCTTTGGAACCGATAGGAACATTATTTTGCTCAAATGGCGAACCTATAGAGATATGTGCGCCTGACGGCTATCTGGGATATCTATGGAATACCGGTGAAACCACCCAGTGCATCACTGTTGATGATCCACAGGAAGGAGAGATATATACCATTACGGTAACAAATGTTAACGGTTGTACATCTGTTATCACCGATACACTGGAAGAATACACAGGACAGGCAATGGAGGATGCTGTTATTTGCCCTGAAGAAATTGTTGAATTGCATGCAGAAAGTAATTTCCCTGCTGAATATCACTGGACATCCGATCCACCGGGATTCAACTCTTCCGACCAGGACATCTCAGTAACACAATCCGAAATAGGTATTTACTATTATATAGTGGAAATGATACCACTGGACACCCAGTTTGCCGAATGTGCTGTCATTGATACTGTAACAGTAGAAGTCATTGATTGTGATTGTATTACTCCACCTGTGCCCTTCGGGATAACACCGCCACCTTGTTGTGGCGATAATGCTTCAATAAATTATATTGGGCCCGGACTGGGAACAGATGATGAAACCGAACTAGTTAACCCGACCTGGGAATGGGATATCGGAGGCGGTACTCCGGTTAGCGGAAATCTGACCGGATCGGGAACTGTACCGGATGATCTTGTTGTACAGTATCCGTGTAATTCATCCTTTACCGTTACTCTTACTGTACAAAATCATGTGGATGGTGTTGCTGATTGCATATCATCCGAATATACACTGTCATCATCCGTGCCCGAAGAACTGACATGCTCTGCTACAGGTACGGATGCACTATGTTACGGGGTGTGCGACGGCACTGCTTCGGTTGTTGCCAACGGAGGCACAGGTTCCCATTCCTTTGAATGGGACAACGGAGCCGGAAATAATTCATCAGCAACAGATCTGTGCGGTGGTATCACATATACTGTGACTGTCAGCGATGCAAACGGATGTACATGTGTAACATCTGTCTTTATTGATGAACCACCTGAACTGATCCTCAGTGTAACAACTGTTGATGCACAATGTAACCAGTCCGACGGATCAGCTACGGTCTCCGCTTCAGGAGGAACCCCCGGGTATTCATACCAGTGGGATGCGGCAGCAGGCAACCAGACCACAGCTACTGCTTCAAACCTTGCTGAAGGAACATACACCGTTACAGTAACAGATGAAAATGATTGTACGGCAACAATATCAGCTACCGTGAACTCCACTGATTCGCCTGAATTAAGCATTTCCGGAACAGATGTATCATGCTATGGTTTCAGCGACGGTATTGTTGACCTGACAGTTACCGGAGGTACTCCGGGATATTCATATAACTGGTCCAACGGCTCAATTAATGAGGACATGAATAATGTTTCTCCGGGAGACTATTCTGTTACAGTGACAGATATTATGGGCTGCACTTCAACAATATCAATAACTATCAACGAACCACCTCTGTTGACAACCACGATCACAGGTGAAGATGTAACATGTTACGGATATAATGACGGAAGTGTGGATCTTACTGTAAGCGGTGGCACACCCGGATATACTTATCTCTGGAGTCCCGGAGGTGAAACATCTGAAGATATTGCCAATCTGGGTCCGGGCACCTACAGTGTGACAGTTACCGATGCCAATAACTGTACCGTAGTGACATCCTATACCGTATATGAGCCACCGGAATTGCTTCTTACTATAACAAGCACTCCAATAAGCACATCCGGAGCCTGTGACGGTACTGCAACAGTCACGCCCACCGGCGGAACACCGGGATATACATACCTTTGGGATGACCCGACACAACAGACAACACAGACAGCAACAGACCTGTGCACCGGTACATATTGCGTTACTGTAACTGATGCCAACGGGTGCACCAATGATATCTGCATATATATTAGCAGTATAGCAATAGAAATAACAGGCACCAACCCGTTGTGTTACGGTGACTGCGACGGTACTGCAACAGTAACCGTTACTGTAGGTGACAACCCGCCTTTCACATATCTTTGGGATGATCCTGCTCATCAGATCACTGCCACTGCAACAGGATTATGTTCCGGCACATATTCGGTAACAGTAACAGATGATCTCGGGATCACTGCTACCGCTTCAATAGCGATCAGTCAGCAGACAGAGATATATACTTCTATATCAGGTACGGACATATTATGCTACGGAGGAAATGAAGGTACTATTGATCTTGAAGCCGGAGGCGGTACTCCGGGATATACATATCTTTGGAGCCCTGACGGTCAGGTAACACAGGATCTTAACGGTGTGCCGGCAGGACAATATGTAGTAACAGTGACTGATGCTAACCAGTGTACTGCAATAAACAGTATTATCCTGTACGAACCGCCTGAGCTGACTTCAGTAATATCAGGCACAGACCAGCTCTGCACAGGGGATGAAATAGGTACTGTTGATATTGAAGTTGACGGTGGTACGCCACCATATACATATTTCTGGCAGCCGACGGATGAGACCACACAGGACATAGACAGCCTGCCTTCAGGCGACTATACAGTGCTGATAACCGATGATAACGGCTGTACAACAACGAATTCAATTATTATTGATGAGCCCTACCCTGTCACAACACAAATGACCGGCACTGATGTATCATGTTACGGATATACCGACGGTACGGCAGGAGTAACTGCCGACGGGGGTACAGAGCCCTATACCTATATATGGGACACAGGGGATGAGACTCAAAATATAAGCAATATAGGTGTTGGAACCTACTATGTAACTATAACCGATTACAATAATTGCACGGCAACGGACAATATCACCATTTCAGAGCCACCGGAACTTATTGTCAATATACCGGCTCCTGACTGGATATGTATCGGTGAGTCTGCTACACTGACCGCCAACGCATCAGGCGGTACACCCGGTTATAGTTATGAATGGAATAATGGAATAATGGATGAATGGAATAATGTAAGCCCGGATGTAACAGCAAGCTATTCGGTTGTTGTGACAGATGTGAACAATTGTATTGCAAATGCAAATGTTACGGTATCAGTTTATGGACCGCTTTCAATACAGGTATATCCTGATGATACTATTTGTGCCGGGGAAAGTGCTACAATATATTCTACATACAGCGGTGGTATGGGGGATCCATATACACTAATACTTAACGGGAGCACTGTGATAGAAACGCCATATACAGTATCCCCTTCAGTCACAACAGTATATGAAATATGCGTAAACGACAATTGTACAACCCCACAGGCTTGTGATGATGTCGAAATAGTAGTTATGCCTGATCCTCCGGTAAATTTCGTAGCTGATATTTATGAAGGATGCGTACCACTGCAGGTACATTTTAACGAGATCAATCAGCATGAAGGTCAAACCTACCTTTGGGATTTCGGGGACCCGTGGGGCAGCACTAACGGCTACGGTAAGAATCCTGTACATACATTCGAAAATCCGGGAATTTATGATGTTTCATGCACCATTACTTCTGTATTCGGATGTACAAGCTCATGGACATGGTATGAAATGATATGGGTATGGCCCAACCCTGTGGCGGCATTCTTCCCTTATCCGCAGGTAGCTACCATAATTGAGCCATACATATATTTTGAGAATAATTCGAGTACATACTATATCACTAACTGGACATTCGGAGACGGTGACTCATCCAATGTTATCCATCCCCAGCATAAATATGATGATCCGGGCACATATAATGTAATGCTTGCAGTAGAGACAGAGCATGGTTGTGTTGACACTACGTGGTCGGAAGTAGTGATACAGGATATCATTACCTTTTATGCACCCACAGCGTTCTCACCTGATTTTGATAATATGAATGGTTTGTTCAGCCCGGTAGGACACGGTATAGATCCTGATAACTGGCATTTAATGATCTACGACCGGTGGGGTGAGAAGGTATGGGAGACATATATTTATGATGTAGATGAAGAGACAGGCAAGGTTAACCATGGCTGGGACGGTACTATCAGAGGCAGAGGAATTGGTGAGAGTGCTGTTTATGCATGGCTGGTGGTGTATAAGGATGTGACAGGTGCGGAGCATCAGCGATCAGGACTGGTAACATTAATAAGATAACAGGATCAGCGATCACTTTTCAGCTATGACGAGCATTTCAAAATCTTCGGTTGAGAGCTTGTCATTTCGTGAAAAAGCCCCCAGCTTAGCTCCGTAAATATCAATCTGTCTGTATTCCAGAGATTTTAACAACCAGGTAATTTCACTTGGCACATAATATCTCTCATTACATTCCAGCACTTTTTTATTCCCGGAATCATCCTCAAACTCGGTGATGTTATAATCCCGGAAAGTCATCAGATCAAAAGTGTTTCCCCTGTATGTGGCATTTCCCTCGTCCTTTTCTTTATCCTGAAATTTTTCTATAGAATGAAATAATGGAAATAATCCGTTTAAGGTCGTAAAAATAAATTTGCTTTTATCCTTTAATGATCTTGTGACGCTTCTTAATATCTCAAAATTCATTTCATCCGTTTCCATTAACGAAAATCCTCCTTCACATAACATTATTGCAACGTCAAATTCATTTCCGAATGTCAGATTCCGTGCATCTTGCCTGAAAAAATCAATTTGCAACCCCTCAGAAGAAGCTTTTTCCCTTGCTCTTTCTAATTGAGATGCGGACAGGTCAATTCCTGTTACGTGATATCCACGTTTTGAAAGTTCAATCGTATGCCTGCCTGTACCGCATCCAACATCCAATATTTTTAATCTTTTATCCGATCTTATTTCACCTTCAATAAAATCACATTCTCCCAAAGTCCCTTGAGTAAAACTTTCTTTGTCATATTTTTTCCCATAATTTTCAAACAGGGATTCATACCATTGTTTTTTATTCATTTTACCAAAATTTAATTATTTGAAATATTTATTAAATCCAAAATTAATCATGAAAACACAAATAAAAAAACAGGCGAAGAAACATGTACTGTAGCTGGATATTTTAAAAGTCAATATTAATTAATCAATAATATTCAGTATATTTCCTGCATAGTTGAATACTGACCTGTTAAAAATCCCGGGACAGATGCATAATAAAATCATTAATATAGGATGCTGCTTCCTTATTTTTTAAGTTATAGTGGCAGATCGGTGTTCATTTTCTTTCAAAATAAGGTGCCCATGGATTTTTAATAAAGATGATGCAGAAAAACAGGTCTGTATTTATGAACTATCTTAATATTATAAGTGACAGGGGACAATTTTTATCACAAAAGCTAAAACTGCTGTCATTTAAATCCCTGAAACAAAAAATTGCATATTACTTACTGGATCAGCAACAGTTTTTTTCAGATGAGAAAAGAAAAACCCAGCAGGAGATCTCGGAATTGCTGGGGGTTGCAAGACCCTCTTTAGCCAGGACTATCGGTCAGATGGAAAAAGAAGGTATTGTCAGGTATTTCTCAAAAACCCCGATTTGCTTCATCCTGCAATATGCTATTTCGGCACCTCCTTTTTCTTACAATCTTTATGTACCTCTTTATTCTTTTTACAATCCTTATGCTTTGTACCGTCTTCTGAATGTCCTTCGGGCATTTCTGCAGTGTAACCTAACTTTTTTACAGCTTCCACAAAACTCGTACAGCAATTCTTGCTTTTATCAAACTTCACAGTTACAGTCTTGTCCTCAACAGAAGCTACGACAGATTTTACTCCTTTCTGGAAGGCAAGGTCTTTTTCAATCTTTGCTTTACAATTACCACATTTAACTCCTGCAGGGAAAGTAACAGTGCAAATGTTTTCATCTTTATTCTTCGATATTGCTTCTTCCTGTGAAAAAGCGTTTAATCCTGTGATCATCATGATCACCAGTACTAATGATCCAAGTTTAATAATTGTTTTCATTTTTTTTGTTTGATTTAGTTAATACTTATAATTCCAATTAAATTATTAATTACATTAAAAACATGAGCACATTTTATTTACTATCTATCAATAGCATACCGGATCCCAAAATAAAATTTCCTGCCGTGTATCGGGCCCCAGATCATTGATGTATCAAAATAATCACCAAACGGCTGATCAGAAGCAATAACAGGATCTTTCTGCACATAGTCCGCCAGGTTTTCCACCCCTGCATAGATATCCCATTTACGAAAATATTTAGTTATCTGGGCGTTCATTAAAAAATATGCAGGATATGTGTCATCTCTTTGATAAGTCTCCGGATTAGATCCTGTATATGGCAGACGTCCGTCGCCATTTACCTGCAAAGTATAATCAAACTGCCATTTTTTAAGATTTGTTGCATACGACAATGTAATAAGACCTTTATACCGATTTACCATTGGTTTAAGTTTCAAAACATTATGATAGCTTGTCTTTACATCCGTATATCTCCAGGCTATTGTAACATCCAGCCTTTTAACAGGCTCCCAGCTTGCTTCTGCCTGGATACTGCTGGCATAAGACCTGCCGTCCAGGTTATAAAATTCCACACTGCGCGGATCTTCAATATCAACAACCACCTGGTTAACAAAATCAGTACGGTAAAACTCTGATGAAACTGTAAGTTCACGTCCACACACATAAAAATATCTTGTAGCATTAACACCATAGTTCCAGCCCTCTTCCTGCTTTAACTCATCACTGATAAGGAATAATCGTGAACTCGCCAGGTAACTGACATTTTCCGCATAAACGTTAGGTGAGCGGTATCCCTTTCCGGCAGATGCCCTGAACGTCGTATGTTCATCAATAAAGTATTTAATATGCAACCTGGGTGTAAAAGACGTGCCGTATAAAGAATTCTTATCTGCCCTGATCCCTAAAATAAGAGTAAACAGATCATGAGGAAGAAATGTATAATCAGCAAACACACCGGTGATCATCTCATCTTTTATGAATGAGCTGTCATTGAGGTTTTCATCATAGTCGTCATAAATATAGCTCAAACCGGTATTTATCCTGTGCTTACGTTCTCCCAATTCTTTACTGAATATTGCATTTGTATATATGCTATTCTGTGTGGCATCATAATCTCTAATACCATAAAAAGAATTATGGCGATGATGAGAAAGAGTTGAAATAAAAGCAAGGCTTGCCTCTCTGGCACCGGGGAAAGTATAACCTCCTTTGGCAAAGAATTCAAACCTGTCTGTGATCACTCCAAAACCATAACCGTTTGTTGTGTCAGTATCATTTTCCCTGTCAAAACCAACCTGCCCTCCGGATCTATCCTCTTTCAGATATTTAATACCAAACTGTGTCATCAGACGACCAGGATCATAGTATTTCCAGCGATGTAAAATATTGAACTGCTTTATAAGGGGAATATCCAAAAAAGAATCATTATTATGATCTATCCTGTTATCCAGATATTCTCCATGGATGAGTACCCCTGTACTCCACTTATCATTAATCTTTACGGATGTATTTACATTTCCTTCCATCTTACCTGCACTGTTTGTTAAAAGATTAATGTAAAACTTTTCACTTACATCCGGTTTTTTCAGTTCAACATTGATCTGACCGGTAAGAGATTCATAACCATTAACCACTGAAGCTGCTCCTTTTGAGACCTGTATGGACTCCATCCACGGACCCGGAATATAATTCATTCCGTATAATGTTGCAAGCCCCCTGAAATTAGGATTATTTTCAGTCATCATCTGGACATAGGAACCGGTTAGTCCGAGAAACTGGATCTTTTTTGCGCCGGTAATCGCATCGGCGTATGAAACATCCACAGAAGCATTGGTCTCAAAACTCTCAGAAAGATTGCAGCATGCAGCTTTGGTTAGTTCCTCCCCGGTTATGACCTGAGTAAGTCCGGTATTTATCCTTGATATATGTGTCCCGGATTTTCTGTCAATGACCTCCACTTCTTTCAACCGGTTGTCCGGTTGCAGAATAACCTCAACCGGACCGGTTATATTATTAATATATAAGGTATCATTTATAAATCCTACAAAACTTACAATAATATAATCATAGTTATTAGCTTCCGGAAAAATTTCAAAATACCCCTTGTCATCTGCAACAGTTCCGTACTCACTGTCAGGTATATAGATATTTGCACCTGCAAGGGGTACTTTATTCCCGTTATCATTCAGTTCAACAACAGTACCGGTAATATTCTGGGAGAAAACCTGAATAGCAAAACAAAAGAAAAATAAAACAGGCAATGTTGATTTCATAACAGTCTAACAAACATAAACATGAAATTGTTTTGTTCGAAAGTTACTTATCACATTACAGTTAATGAATGACTTTTATCATAGTGGAGTAACTCATCCTGGAAAAAATATCACTGTAATAATTAAAAATCCGTTATCCAACTTTGTTTTAGTAATTATCCGGTAATCTGATAACCAAGCTATATAACGGTTTTCTTTTTCAAGAGGTTTTCCGAATTCATCAAAATATCCACATATTGAGCTCTTCTATAAATAAATGGATCATTTAACTGATAGTCTGACAACTTACCTCTGAAATCATCAAGTGACCTGTAATTATGTTTGATCATCCACTCTTTGATATCCGATAGTATTTCAGTGATCCGTCCTGCTCCGTTTTCATATACCGTACTGACAATCTGAACACAATCTGCTCCGGCAAGGATCATTGCTATCAAATCATTCCCGTTATGTATTCCCGTATTGGCGCAAATATCCGCACTAATATTTTTATGCAGCAGTCCGGCAAACCTCAAAGAAAGCTTATTATCTTCCTGGTTACTGAAGTTCAGCGGAGTATTGTGTTTTTCCAGATCAATATTGATCTCGGGCTGAAATAATTTATTGAACAACACAACTGCATCTGCACCTGCATCATCAAATTTCTTAACAACATTTAAAGGATTTGCATAAAATGGGCTTAATTTAACTATTACCGGAATTTTCATTCTTTCTTTTAATTTTTTTAAAATATCGATCTGATCATTTTCGATATCATAACTTTCGGTTTTAAAATCTTTTGGGACCGAATAAAAATTTATCTCAAGCCCGTCAACTCCTGTTTTTTCAATCTGCATAGCATATTCCAGCCATGTTTCTGTATTTACTGCATTAAGGCTTGCAATAACAGGGATCTCTGTTATTTTTTTCACTTCCCTGAGTTTTCCGAGATGTTCCTTTGGTCCGGCATGTTCAATATCAGGATGAATACTGATCATTTCCGCATGTCGTTCATTATATTCCTGGCGTCTTTCATCAAGCTCATATCTTTCCAGTTGTATCTGTTCCTCGAATAATGATTTATACACGATAGCACCGGATCCGGCAGCTTCAAGCTGTTTAATGATTCCGGTGTCTGATGTCAGATTGCATGATCCGATAATAACCGGATTCTTTAAATCAATACCTGCATATTTTGTTTTTAGATCAATCATAATTTCATTTATTTAATTAATGAATGTTTTGTGTAGTTAACAAACTAAAGCGGATCAATGTTCAGATATTTGTTTTGATATATTTGAATCTACCGTAAATGGATATAATAATAAAAGAAAAAAATACAGAAAGTCATATTTCCCGGTTTTTGAAACAGCAAGAATCAGTTAAAAGACATTAAATCTGACTAACTAAATCATTTATATAGGATGCTGCTTCCTAATTTTTTAAGTTATAGTGGCAGATTGGTGTTCATTTTCTTTCAAAATAAGGTGCCCATGGATTTTTAATAAAGATGATGCAGAAAAACAGGTCTGTATTTATGAACTATCTTAATATTATAAGTGACAGAGGACAATTTTTATCACAAAAGCTAAAACTGCTATCATTTAAATCCCTGATCTGTTAATCTAATAATTGAATATTCCGACCTTCTAAAACAAATAAGTGACAACCGGTCAATCATCATCACTGCTGATGATTTCATCTCTGATCCATCTTTCGGTCTGCTTCTTTAAAGAATTTGGTTCAATACCGAAAATTTTCAGTTTTTTATTACCGAATGTGTCTATAAACTTTATCATAAGCTCTTTATCCTTTTCTGAAATAACCTCAGCAAGGAATTTAGGATTTTGTGTATGCATTATGAATGTCTTACCGGGAAACCGGCTGTTTGTGCATTTCAAAAATTTCGGATCCATATTAATTACGCTTTTAGGGGGTACCTTCTTCACATATTTATAAAGTTTCAAATATAAAAAAAAATACCTTATATAGGGTACATTTTAATTAATAGAATAAAACAGATTGCGGATCACTGCCTGATGAAAAAACCGGGTAACTTTATATGTATAGTCACAGGCTATACTCTATATAGAGCGGAGTTACAAACTCCGCTTAGCAGTATTTATCCGGCAAGTAGAACATAAAAATTAATTACTATGGAAAAAAATAGAAATAATAATGAGGCAGAAAAAATAACATGCGAAGAATTATGTATCGTATGCATGATATTTTAAAGGAAATATTAAATAATAAATAATATTCAGTATATTTCCTGAATAGTTAAATACTGACTTATATATGACTATTCTTGAACAAAGCATTAAAAAAAAAATCAGAAAATTCCCCTGGGGATATGCCGAAAGTTTTATTATTGCTACCGGATTGATAGTAACAGGCTTTTTAATTGAATATTTTACCAAAGGAAAAGCGATCAGTCCGTTGAGCTTTCCCGTAAATATAATTGCCGGAATAATATTTCCTTCAACACTTGCACTATTATATTTTACTAACAGGAGAACAGCATTTGTAAAATGGCTGACAAGCGTTCCTGCTGCATTAAGCTCAATTACTGCTTTTTCCGTTCTTGTGCTTGCTGCTGCCCTGATACCGCAGACCAGGTCAGAAACAGCCATGCTGAACGAACTTGCGCTGACACACATTACAGGCTCTGTGCCTTTTTTTCTTATCACATTCTATCTTACTACTATCCTGGGATTTACGATATTAAAAAAAATTCTCCCCTTCAGGATAAAAAACACCGGATCTATACTCAATCATACGGGATTATGGATCATCCTGGTTGCAGCAAGCCTGGGAGCAGGTGATATGCACAGGCTGACAATGAACCTTTATAAAAACGAAGCGGTATGGTATGCTTATGATAATAACAACAATGTACATGGACTACCGCTTGCACTGAAACTTACCGATTTTGAATTTGAAGAAAACAAGAAATATATTTCTAAGGTTAAGATATATACCAAAGAAGGCACGGTGACAGATGCAGATATTGAAGTCAATAAACCTGCCTGGGTGAAAGGCTGGAAAATATACCAGGCAGGATACGATATAGGCAACGGCAATTTGCCGGAAATAAGTATTGTGGAGCTGGTAAAAGACCCCTGGCTGCCGGGTGTATATACAGGGATATTTATGCTTATGGCAGGCATGCTGTGGTTGCTGGTTGAAGGGAAGAGGAGTCGGCAGTACGCAGTAGCAAGTCGGCAATAAAAACAGGAATGGTATTACTACGTGTCAGGTGGAAACACCTGACACCAAAAAAGTTTATGCTTATGGCAGGCATGCTGTGGTTGCTGGTAACCGGGAGGAAGAGGAATGTGTGACAATAGAACAATTGAACCATGAAGTAGAGTTTGCTCCGCAATCACACTTCACGGCAGGCAATTGAACAATATGAATATTTGGACTGATTTTCATGTATTTGCTTTTATTGCAATGGCATTATGGGCTATCGGACTGATCCTTTTTTATGCAGGAAAAAAGAACAGAAGCATATTGCTGCCTGCTCACTTGTTCTCTATTTCCGGTATTATCATTATCCTTATCTATATTTTTCTATTATGGATCAACCTGGAGCGTCCGCCGTTGAAGACCATCGGCGAGACACGCCTGTGGTATGTTCTTTTTCTTTCAGTTACAGGATACTTATTCTTTTTAAGGTGGAAATACTTATGGTTCCTGACTTATTGCCTGACCATGGCATCTTTGTTCCTGGTTATTAACTATCTGAATCCTGAAACTTATGACAAGACACTTATGCCTGCCTTGCAAAGCCCCTGGTTCATACCTCATGTGATCGTTTACATCCTTGCTTATGCCCTTCTTGCCGCATCATGCCTTGTAGCACTAAAAGGGCTATACCTGGAATATTTCAGGAAATTCAGACAGGAGATCATTAACATGGCGGATAACCTTGTTTACCTGGGATTCGGATTCCTCACTTTCGGACTCCTGTTCGGCGCCCTATGGGCAAAGGAAGCATGGGGACACTACTGGACATGGGATCCTAAAGAAACATGGGCACTGCTGACATGGTTGGTTTATCTGGTATATATACATAGCCGGCATTTCAACCCTGTAAAAATAAAATCCCCGTTATGGACACTGAGCCTTGCTTATGTTATTTTACTGATCTGCTGGCTTGGAATGAAATACCTTCCTGTTGCTCTAAACAGCGTTCATGTATATAATAATTAATCAGGTTAAGTATCCTTTCCATAATAATATGTTCTACAGAACTGATTTATTTTATATATTTGTATTCATATTAGATCATATTTCTCATGAATATTATTAACAGTAACTATATTAATAATGTTGCCACTCAATAATTTACTACATACAATAATAATTTAATATATTATAGTTTGTGTAGAACAGAAGTATTCTGATTTTATGTTATTTAGAAATACACGAATTCCTGACATATCAGCAAAATACCATATCCCCCTGCTGATAGTCATTGGCGTAATAATATATATACAAACCGTTTTCTATGGTTTTTCACCATTTGATGATCAGTCACTTATTGAGGCAAATATTGACAGGATACGTGATATCACAAGGCTTCCGGAAATATTCAGCCGTCCTGTTTTTCCGGAGAGTATCAGTTTGGGATATTATCGCCCTGTACTGATATTGTCCTTTGTGACAGATGCTGTTATTGGAGGAGGAAATGCAAATATCTTTCATTTCTCCAATATCATATATCATATTATCAGTATCCTGCTTTTATATAAGCTTTTTGTAAAGCTGAATTATTCATATTTAGTCTCATTTATTATTTCCGTGTTTTTCCTGGTACATCCTGTACATGTGCATGCAGTTGCCTGGATACCCGGCAGGAACGATTCATTGCTAGCTATTTTCTGCCTTGCTTCAACGATTAATATGATCAGCTACATGAATTCTGAAAAGACCAGGTATTTTATTTTTCATTTGATATTCATGTTTCTGGGATTTATAACAAAGGAAAGTGCGGTCGTACTGCCAGTAGTTTTAATACTGCTGTATTTTATTATCCCTGCAAAAAAGGGATACGGAAAACTTATAATGTTTACTGTTTCATGGGTTATTATCTTCATATTATGGCTTATTATCAGGATTTCTGTCGTTCCTTTAAATCCTGGTGGGATACACGGAGGGATCAATGTAATATATGAGTCGTTATACGCTTTAGTAATGCAGACAGGCAAGCTTTTACTGCCTGTTGACCAGGCGTTCCTGCCAGGGATAGAAGATAGTACGATAGTTCCGGGAATAATAGTACTGCTGCTGTGTATTACAGCACTTATCATTTTCGGCACCAAAAATACCAGAAAAGCGCTTTTTGGTTTAGCCTGGTATTTGTTGTTTCTCATCCCTGCTATTATTTACAGCTCTTTTAACGGAATAGGTGAATATTACGAACACAGGCTTTACCTTCCTTTTGCAGGATTTTTAATTTTCCTGACACAGATCAATATCAGCGCAACCCGGAGCCAGGTGATAAAAAAACTGTTATTCCCTGTGATAGCTCTTTTGATGATCGCATTTTTTATCAAAACCGTGTATCGCAGTCATAAAGTTTACAGGAACAAAAACACCATTACACAAGCACTTGTCACTGAAAGCCCGGGATTTGCCATGTCATATAATATGAGGGGACATTATCACTCATATAAAGGTGAATATGATAATGCTATTCAAGATTTTTCCAAAGCCATAGAACTAAGGCCCGAATATACATTGTTTTATTTCAACAGGGCTGAATTACTTAGAAAAACAGGTAAATACGACGCTGCGATCAGTGATTATCAAAGAATACTGTCTTTTGAACCCGATAATCCGGCTTCGTTATGTAATATTTGTGTTGCACTGATCGGCAAAGGAAATTATAGAGCTGCCATTGATAAATGCAATTATATACTAAAAACAGATAATAAATATTCAAATGCATACATTAACCGTGGTGTGGCATACATGAGATTAAAGGAATATGACAGGGCTTTCAGCGATTACAATAAAGCCCTGGCTATTGATCCGGGAAACGAGATTATTTATAACTACAGGGGGATGGCTTATGCGGAAAACAAGCAGTATGACATGGCTGTGAGGGATTATACAATGTCACTGAAACTAAAAAATAATGATCCTGATATTTATTGCAGCAGGGGTATAGCATATTATGCATTATCGGAATACAAAAAAGCTGTCATTGACTTTACAAGAGCCATCGAAATATCAAAGAACAGTGACTATTATGTTAACAGGGCTGAATCATATCTTATGCTTGGGCAATATGACAATGCACTTGACGATTTTAACAAGGCAATAAATATTGCACCTCAGGATCATAATATTTATTACAACAGGGGCATCGTACTTGCAAGGTTAGGGAAATATGAGGATGCCATCAAAGATTTCTCACACGTATTGGAAACAGATCCGGACAATATCAATGCCCATAACAGCAGGGGGGCGGCATATAAAAAACTCAATAATTATAAAAAGGCACTTAAAGACTATAACAGTGGATTACGAGAAAAACCAAACAGTATAAAACTGATTAACAACAGGGGTGTTATCTATGCAAAAATGAAAAAGTAC
>Ga0180433_10004949_pt1 | contig 18420 bp, 17 predicted proteins | sample SS_ome_8_FD_132980 | JGI IMG/M metagenome (GOLD analysis project Ga0180433, IMG submission 132980) | Hypersaline lake sediment archaeal communities from the Salton Sea, California, USA - SS_1_D_1 metaG | ecosystem: Environmental > Aquatic > Non-marine Saline and Alkaline > Hypersaline >... | reverse complement strand
TGGATTTCGGTCCGACGAAGGGCGATGAACTCCAAAAAATCCGACCGGCGCTCGTGGTCAGCTCTAACGCCACCATCAGGGGTAAGCTACAGGTGAGGTTGGTTGCGCCCATTACCGGCTGGAAGGATCATTTCGCAAACCTTTTTTGGCATGTCAGAATCGAGCCGGACGAAGTCAACGGGTTGTCGAAGACGTCTTCCGTGAACGCCCTGCAATTACGAGGGGTGGACGTGCAGCGGTTTCAACAGAGGGTAGGCAGGGTCTCCGCGACTCTAATGGAAGAAGTCGCAGCCGCCATAGCTGGTGTCGTTGAGTACAAGTGATCTCAGCCTAGATTCAAAACCGGATATCGAGAAGATAGCGGGGAAAACGGTACGCCGATGAACTTCGTCCTTGCTTCCAGTTCGCCGAGACGAGCGATGTTGCTCGAATCGCTCGGGCTGCGGTTCACCATAGTCGAGCCGAGCGACGTGGAGAACCACGACAGAGAGCTGCCGCCCGCCGACCTCGTCGAGCTGAACAGCAGGGCCAAAGCGCATTGCGTCGCTGCTCACCAGCCGGCGGACACCCTGGTACTCGGCGCGGACACTCTCGTCTGTCTTGAAGGGAAGATATTTGGCAAACCGCGTGACCTCGACGAGGCGCGCCAGATGCTCCTCGCGCTGTCCGGCAGATGTCATGACGTTTACACCGGGATAACGCTGATGCGAACGAATATCGGCACTATCCTGACAGATTATGAGCGAACCGCAGTCACATTTCGCGACCTTTCTGTCTCAGATCTTGAACTCTATCTTGAAGCAGTGAAACCACTTGACAGAGCCGGGGCGTATACCGTTGAGGGCATCGGGGGCCTCCTCGTCGAACGGTTCGAGGGGTGCTACTACAATGTGCTTGGGCTCCCGCTGGCGAAATTGGACGAGATGCTGCGCACGATAGGTGCGAACCTGTTCCTGGTGGCAGGCGAGCCCGCACGGCGCGGGTCAGTTTGAAGAACCTTCGGTGATTTTCCGCCAGAGCGCTTCGAGCTGACGTCTGGTGTTTTCTATGGAACCAGAGTTATCTATAACGAAGTCTGCCAGCTCCTTCTTTTCAGCGGCAGGCATCTGCGCCTGGATTCTTCTGCGTGCTTCCTCTTCGGAGAGGGCGTCTCTCGCCATTAACCGGGCGATCTGTACGCTGGGATTTGCGTGTACTACGATGATGGCGTCGAAGGCTGCCGTAACATCGCTCTCACCGATGAGCGCCGCTTCAACGATGGCGATCCGGTGGCCCGCCCGGGTGAGTTCGGCAAGCCGCGCCTGGATTTCCTGTGCTATCCTGGGGTGGGTGATGGCGTTCAATTTAGCTCGAGCGGCGGTGTCGGCAAACACGATCGTTCCGAGCTTTGCTCTGTCAACGGTACCGTCCGGTCGGAGTATGGATTCGCCGAACGTGTGCACCACCTCACGCCATGCAGGGGTGTGCGGTGCAATAATCTCGTGTCCGATAGCATCAGCATCGACCACGGGTGCGCCGAGCTCAGCGAACATCCGCGAAACGGTGCCTTTGCCGCAGGCTATACCGCCGGTCAAGCCGAAGACTTTCATAGAGACACCACCTTTGAGCGTACAAATCGCCGATGCATTATGGCAAAAGCGTCGGAGATCAGTCAACAAACGGCAACGCGATATCGACAGATCGGTGAGAAACTGAGGGAAAACCAACCATTTCGCAGGCCGGGTACCGGAGAGTCGAAAGCTGCGGGACCGTGACGTGCGCGGGCAGAGCAGGGGGGACGATCCGCGACGTGCGTCAGAGGACGCGCGCGTTTGGATTGAATTTGACAGGGGGATAGGTTGGTGGTATAATACCTAATGGATAGGTATACATGAAGAGGGGGAGCTTGCGCCAGCGAAATCCGCGCGACCTTGCCTGCTCAACGTACTGGTGGCAAACTACTTACACGTCATTCAGACCAGACGGACAGAGTTCTCTTTCATATTTGCTCTGCGACGTGGTGCGTAGTATGTCGTGCAACCGATCGCGTTCCGGTGAGCAATGAATACGGATGTCCTCGCGGAGATCCGCGAAAAGGTTGACATAGTCGAACTCATCTCTGGTTATCTCCCGTTGAAACGTTCGGGCGACAACTATCGGGCACTATGTCCGTTCCATAACGAGAAGAAACCGTCGTTCAACGTAAACCGTTCAAAACAAATATTTTACTGTTTTGGCTGCAAGAAAGGCGGCGATATATTCAGTTTTCTGATGCTTCACGAGGGGCTGAGTTTCGCGGAGGCTGTACGGTATCTGGCGGACCGAGCGGGTGTTACGCTCCCGGCACGGCATAGCGGGCAGGAACGACAACGTGCCCTTCGGGAGAAAATCGCCGACCTGAACCGACTTGCCGCTGCACACTGGCGGTCGGGTTTAGCGAAATGCGATCGGGCGCGGCGGTACCTCCAGGGCAGACAGGTGGCGCAACCGCTGTGGGAGCGGTTCGCGCTCGGATATGCTGCCGATGCGTGGACCAGCTTGTACGAGGCGGCCAAGAGTGCGGGATTTGACGACGAAACTCTGTTGCAGGGCGGCCTGGTCAAAGCCAGAGAAACCGGCGGATATTATGACCTGTTCCGAGACAGGATTATGTTTCCGATCACGGACGGAACAGGTAAGGTTCGCGGCTTCGGCGGAAGGGCCATCGGCGAAACAGATATTAAGTACATCAATTCGCCCGAAACTGCGTTATATCATAAAGGAGGCTTGTTGTACGGTGTGTACCAGGCTAAAGAAGCGTTACGACGAACGGGTGTGGCGTACGTGGTCGAGGGTTACTTCGATTTGATCGCGGTAGTCGCAGCCGGTATTGACAACGTTGTCGCATCGCTTGGAACCGCGCTGACTGAAGAGCAGGCCCGGCTGCTCAGGCGGCACGTATCGCGCGTTGCGCTTATCTATGACACGGATGAGGCTGGAATCAGCGCCGCGCTTCGCGGGGTCGAGGTGTTGCTCTCGTGCGATCTCGTCCCAAAAGTTATCCGTCTGCCGGCAGACAAGGATCCGGACGATTTTGTCCGGGCGAAAGGGGCCGAAAAGTTTCGTGCTATGGTTGCGGAGGAGGTCGATTTTCTTGACTTTCTTCTTGCGGTGTATGAGACGGACAAAGCGGACGTGGAAGGGAGAACTGCTGTTGCCCGTCGAGGGTTGGAACTGATTGGGAACGTGAAGGACGAGCTGAAACGGAGCGAGTACCTGAAACTGTTTGCCGAGAAGCTCGATATGAGCGAACGTGCGATGCGTGCGGAGTTCGCAAAGGCCGTCAGGAAGCGGAAACAGGAGCCGGAGCAGCCCCAACGCAGGCTCAGCGAAGTCGAGGCCGACGTGGTAAAATTGCTCATTGATCGGCCGGATTTACTGGAACAAGCTCGTCGAACGGTCCGGTTAGACGACGTAGCGTCCACGAGTTTCAGGCAGTTTCTCGAGCTCGTGTTCCTTGTTCCGAATGGCGAGGAGGACGCGGGAGAGTATCTTATGAGGCGCGCGACGGACCCGGAGACGCGGGCGACACTCGCAGGGTTGCTCATGAGAGAGACGAGCGTGGAGAGCGCCGACAAGGCTATCGCGGAGTGGATGCGTTCCGTGTCGCGCTCGGCCAGGCAAAGAAAGGCGGAACAGTTGCAGAGGGAGATCCAGCTTGCGGAACGCCAGGGGGACACCACGGCCGTTACGAACCTCCTGAAACAGAAGGCGGAGCTCGTGGGCTGATATTTGATGTCGCGGCCCGTTATGGGCGCGGAGCAAGTGTGAGCTCGGGAAGTCACCATTATCGGGGGTGAAAAAGAAGACAAATGCCAGCGTCTAAGAGCAAGACAGCCAAGAAAAAGAAGAAAGCCGGCGGTGCCTCTCGGAAACGCGGCGGCAAAATCAGTCGTGCTTCAAAGTCAGGGTCGGCTTCCCGTAAGCGTTCGACGCGCAGCAAGAAAGGCGCCGGGCGGACACCTGCGAAACGCGCGGCCGGTACCAAGCGCGCGACAAAGTCGCCCCGGGCTTCGCGCAAGAAGTCAGCGAGCGGCGCTAAGAGCGGTACCCGGAAAACCAAGAAACGTGCGGCCAAAAGCGCACGGGTCTCAAAACTGAAGAGTCGAGTTAAAGCAGTGGATAAACGGCGATCAAGACAGCGTGCCGCCGGTCGTCGAACGAAGGCCCGTTCGAGCAAGAACGTGGCGCGTCAGGCTCGCAAGCGCAAGCCGGCAGCCACGCAGGCAAAATCTGCCGAAGAGGCGAGAAAGGACGCCTTGCGGGGACAATGCGTCAGGCAGCTGGTTGCTAAAGGCAAGAAGAGCGGCAGGCTGACGTATCAAGAGGTCAATGATATACTGCCCGACGAGATGTTCTCGACGGACCAGCTTGACGAGATACTGATCGCGCTTGGAGACAATGAGATATCTATCGTCGAGGAAGACAAGGAGGGCGAAAGCGCTGCAGGTCGGGCACGAGCGTTAGCGGCGCGGTCGGAGCGCCGGTATCCGGGTGCCAAGGCGGCGAGATCCGACGATCCGGTGCGCATGTACTTGCGCGAGATGGGTCGTGTGCCCCTGCTCAAGAGAGCCGAAGAGGTGGAAATTGCCAAGCGTATTGAGGCTGCCGAAAACGAGCTGCGCGACCTGATAACCGGCGCAGGGTACACCGCCAAAGAGGTGCGGGCGCTCATAAAACGAGTGCAGAAAGGCAAACTGAGCATCGCCTCCATTACCGAGGAGGAGGACGAGAAGAACCGGAAAAAGATCACACGTCAGTTCAACGGGATACTGAGACGACTCGACGCGATAGAGGAGGAGATACTCAAGAATCAGAAAAAGATAGCTCGCGCAAATGCGGCTCAGAAGACCGTGGAACGGGCGAGACAAGAGATAGAGGAGCTCGAAGCAGAACAGAGAGCCGTGATCGGAAAACTGTCGCTGAAGATGAAGGAGATTAACAAGATCGCCTTCAAGATCAAAGCTCTCAAGAGACGGATAGCGAGCCTCAACGCCGAAATTGACAGGACGGAACGCGAGATCGGGATGAGCAGTAAGAAGATTGCCGAAAAGACCAAAGCTGCCCGCCGCAAACCGTCGGTGGCGACGCGTCTGGGAATTGACAAAGCCACCCTCCTTGAGGCCGACAAGCGGATCCAGACTTGTGTGGCCAGAATCAAGGCTATCGAGGCCGACGCCCGAACCGATGTCGCGGGCATACACGACTTCATCGAACAGATCCGCCAGAAAGAGGTCCAAGTGTACCAGGCCAAGATGGAGCTGGTGGAGGCAAACCTTCGGTTGGTGGTCAGTATTGGGAAGAAATACACGAATCGCGGTATGTCGTTCCTCGATTTGATCCAGGAAGGCAATATAGGCCTGATGAAAGCGGTCGACAAGTTCGAGTACAGCAGGGGATACAAGTTCAGCACCTATGCCACCTGGTGGATCCGGCAGGCGATCACGAGAGCGATAGCCGATCAAGCGCGTACCATCCGTATACCGGTTCACATGATCGAGACGATAAACAAGGTGATACGCATCTCGCGCAAGCTGATACAGGAGTATGGACGCGAGCCCACACCCGACGAGGTTGGCGAGGCAATGAACATGAGCCCGGATAAAGTGCGCAGCATACTCAAGATAGCTCAGGAGGCGATCAGCCTCGAGACGCCGATAGGCGACGACGGCGACAGCAGCTTCGGCGATTTCATCGAGGACGAAGGTGCCGAGTCGCCGGCCAACGTCGCAGCATTCAGCGTGTTTCGCGAGCAGCTTGAGCAGGTGCTCAAGACGCTGACCGACCGCGAGGAGAAGGTGCTACGGCTGAGATTTGGGCTCGGGGACGGCTATCCGCGTACGCTCGAGGAGGTCGGCAGCGTATTCAATGTGACCCGCGAACGGGTTCGCCAGATCGAGGCGAAGGCGCTACGCAAAATGCGCCATCCGGTCAGACGCCGAAAGCTCGAAGCGTTTCTTGACTGGAACGTGAAAGGCTGAATATGTGCGGAGGCGGTGGGCCCATAGCTCAGCTGGTTAGAGCGGCTGACTCATAATCAGTAGGTCGCAGGTTCGAATCCTGCTGGGCCCACCATAACGCGCTGTCAGCCAATTAGTTAGGAACACGTCCTCAGTATCAGACAGATCGTTTTTCGTCCGGTTTCTTGACCCACCTTATTCTTAACTCCGTTCCGACAGTTGAGGGGCATGATCTTACGAGGTCAGGGGCGTTCGATGAGAAATTCGGCCATCTTGTCGAACAAGAGACGCACGTCTACCGTCACTTCCGTTTTTTAATTAGAGGTATGTTGCTGGTATACTATAGGACAGCGCGTATACGTGGGAGCATTTTGACGTTAGCACCAGGAATGCTGGAGAATGGCGTATCGTGGATTGCATGAAATGACGAGGTCTCTTGATGACTCCTTCGAAAATCAAACGTTTCGGTCGGTTGGTGGGCGATAGTCCGGGTATGAAGAAGGTCTTCAGCATGATCCGGAAAGCCGCGAGAACCGACGTGCCCGTGCTGATCGTCGGGGAGACAGGTGCCGGCAAGGAGCTTGTCGCTCGGGAGATACACGAGAGAAGTGAACGAAGCGCCGGTCCGTTTGTCGAGGTGAACATGGGGACACTCACGCCGCAGTTGGTGGCGAGCGAGCTTTTTGGTCACGTGAAAGGAGCATTTACGGGGGCGACGGGTCGGAAGAGCGGACGGTTTACGGAAGCCGACGGCGGCACGCTCTTTCTGGACGAGATCGCGACCATGAAGGAACGGGTGCAAGTCGCTCTGCTTCGTGTGCTCGAGACCGGGCGGTTCCGACCGGTTGGCGGTAAGCGTAACAGAAGTGTTGATGTTCGGCTGATAGCCGCGACGAACGTTTCTCTGGAGGATGCGCTGCGCCGCGGGTTGCTTCGCGAAGATCTTCTGCACCGGCTCTGGGTGTTTCGGATCGCTGTGCCGCCGTTGCGGGAGCACCCGGACGATCTTGTGATGCTTTCGTATCATTTTCTGGACGCCGTGAGGAGGGAATTCGGGTTTGAGATCGAGGAGATCGCGCCGGGAGCGCTTCGCCTCATAAAAGGGTACTCGTGGCCGGGGAACGTCCGGGAGTTGCGCAACGTCGTCGTTCAGGCGGCGGTTCTGGCAGAGTGCGGTCCGCTATTGCCGGAACATTTGCCGCCGCGTATCAGGGCTGCGGCCGGGAGTCGCGCGGGGCAGCCGAGATCAAAGCGAGGCAGTGTGCCACGTGCCAGGCGAGAGGAACCGGTGGGGCGTGGCCGTCGCGGTGTTGCGGATCCGTCCAGTCACCCCCGGGGTGTGACGCGCGACGAGGGGGTGTTCATACCCGTTGGCGTCTCTCTGGACGAGGCGCAGAAGGCGTATATAATGGAGACGCTGCGCCGCTGTGCTTACAATAAGGCGCGGGCGGCGCGGGTGTTGGGTATCAGCCGGAAGACCCTGTACGACCGGCTGGCGCGGTGGCGTCGAACTGAATAGAGGGCAGTTGCCTCGGAAACCGCCGGTGGCGGTTTTGTCTCGAATCTTCCCGCCTGTATATGATCTACACATCTCTGTTACGTTTCCTCACGGCCGGTCGCGCAGTGTGAGGTGGGCTGCCGGAAGTCCGGTGATGGCGTGGAACGCCGTAGTGTGCGGCGGCAGAGGGTGTTAGCTGGTGCAGTTGTGCGGCACCGTAATGCTCGGCACACTCCTTGCACCTATGGAGGAAAGAGATGGTGACGTTTGCGGGAGAGAACCGGGGACGGCTGCTATGGAGAGTATGGTTCGAGTACTTATCGCAACCGCCGATGACGCGGTGAAAGAGCGGTGTCGGACGGCGCTGAAGAGCAGCGGCTGTGTGGTGGAGTACGCCGCAGGCGGGTTCGACACGTTGGGGTTGCTGCGGAAGAACCGGTATGACCTTGTGGCGATGGACGATTCGCTCGAGGATATGGGACTGGTGGAACTGCTGCTTACCATCGATGAGATAGCCGCGAACGATCCGAAGATAGTGACGGGAGGACATGAGTTGTGGCGTTTCCGGGCGGTATTCGACCGGTGCAACGTAACGCTGAGCGGCCCACCGGAAGAGGTTGCGGACATGGTGGCGACGGCGGTACGCGATATGCACAGTGTGAGCCGGTGATGGCCGGCGGAGGTCCCGCCCGTTTGATGAGAAGGGCCTGTAGTGTTGAGAGGTGCAGTATGAGTGGAGGTTCGACAAGAGGAGGGCGAAAAAGATGCGAGCAGTAGGAATTGTTGTGACGGTGCTCTGTGCCGGGACGCTGCTGGTGGTCGGGTGCGGCAAGCCGGCGAAGGAGGAACCGGTGACCACCGAGGACGTGAGACAGGAGGTCGAGGAGGCGGCTGAGACGGGAGCGCAGTACGCGTTGCAGAAGAAGCAGGAGTACCAGGAGGCGCTCGAGAAGAAACTCGCGGCACTCGACAAGAAGACGGACACGTTGAAGGCCCAGATGGCCACGCTCACGGAGGAGACCAAGGCGCGTGTCGAGGAGAACCTGAAAGTTGTGGAGCGTCAGCGTGAGATTTTCGCGCAGCGGCTGGAGGCTCTTGGCGGCGCGAGCGCCGGTGCGTGGGAAGAGATGAAGGAAGGACTCGAGACCGCCTGGAAGGATCTCGAGGAGGCATATGGGAAAGCGGCTGCCGCGTTCAAGGAACAGGCCGGTGCCGCACTCCCGACGTAGACCAATAGCCGGAGGAGCATAACCGGGGAGACGGTATGTATGGCGGAAGTGGAGACGACGGTACTTATCGGCACTAAGGAAGGGACGGCTACCGGGACGCTGACCACCATACGCACGGGAGGCGCGCCGTTGTCGCCCGTGCTCCTGGTGGACGGCGAGCGGTACGACCCGGGTGACGTACCGCGAGGGTGGCGGCTCTATGCGACGCCGGAGACTGACAGTGAGCTCGCTTACAAGGCGGTGGGCGTCGGGTACCCGATAGAGGGGATGGCGCCGGCTGAACCGGCGACGCCTGAACACTACCTTGTCCGGAAGGTGCGCCGGTTGGCCAACGGGACCCGGTTTGTGACCATCCCGAAGGAGTACGCCGAGGCGCTCGAGTTGGAGCCCGGCGACATTGTCCGCGTCTCGGTGGAGGGTGCCCGGTTGATAATCAGAAAACATGAGACGTAGCGGTCCCGAAGATGGGTGTTGACGGCCTCTCCCCCGCCCTTTTTCTCACGTCGCCCCATCTTGCGGGACGCGCTGCGCGGCTCTGGACAAGGAGGACAGGCTATGTTGCGCACCATCAGCGGACTGATCGGCTACGTGCTCGAGGCGGAAGACGGCGATATAGGTCAGTGTGCGGATTTCCTGTTCGATCAGGACGGCTGGACGATTCGCTACATGGTGGCGGACACGCGTCGGTGGCTGCCGGGCCGGAAGGTGCTGGTGTCGCCGATAGCGCTTGGCCGGCCGGACTGGGAATCGCGGCGGTTTCCGGTGAAGCTCACCCGGGAGCAGATCGAGGCGAGCCCGCCGCTCGATGAGCAGGCGCCGGTCTCGCGCCGATACGAGCGACGATGGTACCAACATTTCGGCTGGCCGTACTACTGGGGCGGTGACGGGATGTGGGGAGCGGGTCCGTATCCGTCCGGGCTGTGGGTGGGACCGCCGTATCCGGCCCGCACGGCGCCGAGCGCCAGCCAGGCCACGGCGGCGGGCGATGAACCCGAGGAGGGTCACCTCCGTTCCGTCAGGGAAGTGCAGGGCTACGCGATACACGCCATAGACGGCGACATCGGTGAGGTGGTAGATTTTATCGTGGACGACCTGACGTGGTCCATACGTTATCTCGTGGTGGATACCGGCACGTGGTTGTCGGGTCGGCAGGTGCTCATAGCGCCGGCTTGGGTTGACGCTGTCGGCTGGACCGGGAAAAAGGTTGCCGTTGACCTCACCAGTGACGACATCAAGAACAGTCCGGAGTACGATACCTCACGACCGGTGAGCCGGGAATACGAAGCCGCGCTCCACGACCATTATAACCGGCCGAAATATTGGGAGCACGACTAAGGGGGTGCGGCCCTTGTGCCGGCTGAACAGGATATAATCAGAGTGAACACTTATGGATCATGGAAAAACCGTTGCGTTTCAGCGGTGAACCGTGTACGCTTTTGGGAAAGAGAGGAGACCAATCATGCTGCCTTTCAAGAAGATCCTGTGCCCTACCGATTTCAGCGAGCCGTCCTATGAATCGTTCAAGACGGCGAGCGAGCTCGCATTACAGTTTTCCGGAGAACTGTGTCTGGTCCACGTGATCGGACCGATACCGACGGCATCGGCGCCGGGTGTGGCGCCCGCGGGGTTCAGCGTGGGGGTGTATCAGCAGGAGCTGGAAAAGTCCGCGCAACAGGATCTGCAGAAGGTGATCGACGAGAAGATGCCGGAGGGGATTAGCGCGCGTGCGATCGTCGCGCACGGCGACGCCGCAAACGAGATCGTGAGGATAGCCGATGAGGAAGATGCAGACGTTATCGTGATCGCCACGCACGGCCGGACAGGATGGCGCCATCTGGTTTTTGGGTCGGTAGCCGAGCGGGTCGTACGCTACGCCAACTGTCCTGTGCTCACGGTGCCCGCACCGAAAAAGAAAGAGGAGTGATGGCTGACAAGAAGGTGGAAACACCGGCTTTGAGAACGAGAATGGTGGGGGATCGATATTTGCGGTGCCGCCGGCGATATCGCGGTGCGAGCACGACGGAAAACGACGGGGCGGCAGCGCGTCAGGCCGGTTCTTGTCGGGTCGACCGTCACCGTCTAAGGTCGGCGGGCGCTTTTTGCCGCGTGTCTGTTTGGAAGGACCGTGCGCAGGGCACGAAGGCTCAGACAGAGCGCGGGACGGCAGGAGAAGTATGAGCGAACTGCCAGAACTCGTGCTTGAGCCGCTGCCTGCAGTCGATTTGCGACACGTCTTGATGCTGACTGACGATACGGGGATAGCACAGCATGCGGCATTCGGCACACGGGATCTCCATCACGGTTACTGCACTGACGATAATGCGCGTGCACTCATTGCCGCTGTCATGGCGATGCAATTGCACATCGACGGGTACGCGCCAGGAGAAGATTCCAGAAGCCAACCACGTACGCTCCTGGTAGCATTACAACGGTACCTGGCTTTCCTGAATTACGCGTTCAATCCTCAGACAGGACGGTTCCGCAACTTCATGGGGTTCGATCGGCGATGGCGGGAAGAGGTCGGCTCTCAGGACAGCCACGCTCGAGCTCTTTGGGGGCTTGGCGTGAGTGTCACGGTCGGCAAGGCCGATGTCGTCACTGATCTGGCGGAACGGCTGTTCCGGCGAGCGCTTCCTGCGATGGAACATTTCGACGCGCTTCGGCCCTGGGCTTACGCGATACTCGGTATCGGGGAGTTCTTGAAGGCGAGACCAGACGAGGAGGTGGAGCAGCACGCGCGCAGTCTCGGCCGACGGCTGTTGACAGTCTGGCGCGAGAATGCGACGGGGGATTGGCCGTGGTGGGAGGATAGGCTCACGTGGGCTAATGCCAAGCCTCCGCATGCGCTGCTGGAGCTGGGGGATCGGCTGAATAGCGAGGAAATGGTGTCTGCGGGCCTGACGGCTCTGCGGTGGGTTCTGGAGGTTCAGACGGCGGAAAACGGTCATTTGTCAATCATCGGCAACGCCGGCTGGTACGTCCGAGGTGAAGCACGAGCGAAGTCTGACCAGCAGCCGATAGAGGCGAAAGCGCTTGTGCAAGCCTGTCTGAGCGCCGCGCGGGTGTCGCGTGATGAGTTCTGGACCCGTCAAGCGGTCCGTTGTTTCGAATGGTTCTTGGGTCGTAACGACCTGGGCATTCCCCTGTACAACAGCGAGACAGGAGGATGTCATGACGGTCTCCAGCGCGATAGGGTGAACGACAATCAGGGTGCGGAATCCACCCTTGCCTATGTGCTCAGCGTCCTCGAGATGCACCGCTATCGTCAGCAGAGACGGGAGCAACTGAGCCCCACCGAGCGGCAGAGTGCGAAGCGCGGATGACGACGCGCGCGCCCCCTCATCGAATGCTCCCCTTCCGCGGCGCTTTGCGCTCGTTGGACGGGGGGCGGGGGATGGCCTCACAAGTTGTTGATGTACGAGGCGAGGTCTGAGATGGAGCTGATGCCAAGTTCGTCCGCGTGCTCTTTACGCATCGTCAAGGTGTAGGTGTTATTGAACCCAAAAGGTTCGAGCCACACCAGATCGAACTGTTCTTGGAATTCGCGTTGGACCGTCTCGTACGCCTTGTCGGGGTCGCTTATGATGCCGCGCTTCAAGATATTCATCAAGCCGGTTCCCGTGTACTCGGGGTAGAGATCGAGATCGCCCGCCTTGAGAGCGTTGAAACATATCATCGTGCCGCCGAGGTTCAGTTTGCGGCGTACCGCGATATCTGTGTCAGCTTCGATAAGTATCGCGATGATCTCGCCCAGTATCTCTTGCTCGGTGAACTGTTTGCCGCCGATGGTGATGCTGCCTGCGGAACCGTCGCCCGACTGCGCGCCAGCCTGAATCAGATCCAGCGATTCCAGGAAGTCCCGGGCGACATCGCGCGCCTTGCGTCCCTTCTCGTCCACTTCGAAGCTAAGTTGCTGCATCGTCTGGTCGGATATCTTGCCCCCAAGCTGGTTCAGCACCGTTTCGATGGTGGGGTGCTGTTGAAGCGTGTCGGCTCGGACAAGAGGTGCCGCGTAGTAGGGTGGAAAGAATCCTTTGTCATCTTTCAGCACGAGGAGATCGTAGGCCGGAATGCGTCCGTCGGTGGCGAACGCGTCGATGACATCCACGGCGCCGTCCGCTACGGCCCTGTACATCAGGCCGGGATCCATCTGGAGAGGTTCAGACGGAAACTCGAAACCGTAGTGTTTGCAGATGCCCTGGTATCCATCAGGACGCGTGAGAAACTCGGCGTCAAACGCGGCGCGAATGTCGCCGGACCGACCGAGATGACGCGGTATGGCGAGCACGGCGGCGATAACCACGACAACGGAGAGGACGGTCAGCGCCTTGAGTTTTACCGACATTTCATGCTCCTGCGGTTTTGGAGCCCCCGTTCTTTCTTAAGCCTTCCGGTGTGAGCCATTTCTCGAGACCCGACAGAATCCAGTCGAATATCAGAGCGAGCGCCGCTGCCGGGGCGGTACCGGCCAGGAGATAGTCCATCTGAATGCTGCGGAGACCTTTGATGATCAAGTCGCCGAGCCCTCCGGCTCCAATCAGCCCGCAGAGTGTGGCGATACCGATAGTCCACACCGTCGAGATCCGTATTCCCGCCATTATCACCGGCAGGGAGAGCGGCAGCTCGATGGAGAACAGAATCTGGTGCGGTTTCATGCCCATCCCGGTAGCAACCTCGATAACCGACGGATCAACCTGGCGGATACTCGTGTAGGTGTTGCGGAGAATCGGAAGAAGGGCGTAAAGCACCAGGGCGACAAGGGCCGGCAACGTGCCGATCGTCGGCAGCGCAGCCAGTGCGAAAATAAGGACGATGAACGCTATGAGCGCGAGGCTCGGCACCGTCTGCACGATCCCTGCGGCACCCATGACCGCGGACGCCAGCTTCGGCCAACGGCTCCTCGTCAGATAGATTCCCAGGGGTAGCGCAATGGCGATGGCGATCACCATGGCGAGGAATACCAGGTAGACGTGCTCGTAGGCGCGCTGAAGCATTTCGCCGCCGAGCTTTTCGAAAAACGCTACCAGTGTGTTCATCAGTCCTCTTCCGTTTCGCCGAGCACCCGTGTGATAATATCCAGAAGTTGATTTTTCTCGAGGTTGCCAAGAAACTTGTCCCGCTCGTACACAGGCAGCACCGACTCTTTGGTTCTTTTGAACGTGTCGAGCGCCTCGATAAGTGAGTCCGCCGCATGCAGTCGAGCGTCGCGCGCTGCCGGCTTGTCCTCGCCTGCGGTCGCGGCAACCTCACCTAACACCGTCTTGACCGTTCTGGTGAGCAACGAGAGCTGAAATCGGTGTTGACCCAGAAACTGGTCCACAAACTCGTTAGCGGGTTTCTCGACCAGCTCGGCGGGCGCGGCGAGCTGTTGGAGGTGACCTGCATCGAGAAGCGCTATTCGATCGGCCATCCTGACCGCTTCAAACACGTCGTGGGTGACGAAAATGATCGTTTTCTTGAGCTCCGATTCGAGTTCTATGAACTCATTCTGGAGCTCCTCACGCGTGATCGGGTCGAGCGCTCCAAACGGCTCGTCCATGAGCACGATCGGCGGATCGGCGGCGAGTGCGCGGGCGACGCCGACGCGCTGTCGCTGTCCTCCGCTGAGCTGGACGGGGAACCTATCACGAAACTGGTCGGGTTGGAGCCCGACCATGGTGAGAAGCTTATCGACGCGTTCGCCGATCGTCTGTTTTTTCCAGTCGAGAAGTTTTGGTACCACGGCGATATTTTCGCCCACCGTCATATGCGGGAACAGACCGATGTGCTGTATAGCGTAACCGATGTTCCGCCGGAGCCGAATCGGATCCTGCTGGGCGACGTCGACCTGGTCAACCAGTATGCGGCCGTCGGTAGGTTCGATCAGCCGGTTTACCATCTTCATTGTGGTGGTCTTGCCGCTGCCGCTGGTGCCAAGCAGGACGAGGGTTTCGCCGTCTTTAACCTCCATCGAGAGATCGCATACCGCTTCGACCTCCTCTTGGAAGGTTTTTGACACGTTCTCAAATACGATCATTGCGTGTCATCCTGTGCCGCCACAATGTGAAGCACGTTCTTGTAAGTTCCCTCGCCCGCGCGGTGCTTTGAAATGGTCCGTTCACCGTTTGTCCACCTCAAGTATTGCGATGAGCCCGTGGGCGCACCCCTGTCCTTGCTGGATATTGGTGACGAGATATCGCAATGCGTAGCCCAGCTGCGGCTCAATGATGTTCTCGCGGGGCAGCCCTATCCCTAACCATCCGACACCCTCCACAACCCGATTCATCCGGTCCATCATGTCGCGGAGAGCCGGCGGGTACGAAGCAGGGATCGGCGGCAGATCGGACGTGAAACGCCCCTCGCTATCGTCATACGTCTGGAGGAGGTGTTCCACATGCTGCACGAGGGTGTTCCAGCATACCTGCAGGTGCTCGAAGTAATCATTGAGGAACTCGAATCCCGCACGTGGAGCGTAGTTGATCAGCAGCGAGCCGAGGTCGGTGCGCCAGTTCGCCTCGTGAAGCGAGTTGATCGTCCGACGGATCGGCTGTGCATGCGGGTTGTAATCGGCGGTGTCCATGTGCCGGCCTGTGAAGGTGGAACGGTCGAAGAAGACCAGCGGTTTGATCGGCACGCCTGCACGTTTCGTCGCTTTCGCGATAATATCCTCCGCCTCACGTCGGCTCATCAGGCGCAGGGTGAGATGCTGCAGCTCGTCACGACGAGCCTCCCGCTCCTCTTTGTCGTAAATGTAGGAGACCACATAGTCCATGTTGCGGTTTTCCGAGAAATCGTTTGTCCATAACGTCTGCCACTCGTACGAATATCGTCCCAACCAATCGCAGACGATAATACAGTAGTCCGGGGTGCGTTTGGCGATATCGGCCAGCAAACGTACGAGCGTCTCGTCCTTGTTATGGTGCGAACAGGTACCGTACGAGCTGAAATAGAGGTCGTAGGGTTTCTCGTTCTTCGCGCCCGGCAGGCCCTTGGTGAAGTCCGCCTGCTCAAACACCACTTTGGGGTTATCACCATAGATTCCCCGCGCCTGTTCAAGCAGGTCTTCATTCAGGTCGATGCCCTTGTACAGACCGAGAACATTCGGTCTCAGGAGGTCAATCTCGACATCGTGCAGATCGGGATCGCGTTCGCGTATTCCGGCGAGGAGCTCGTAGCCGTCCGCGCTTCCGCACCCGAGGTCCAATATTCGCACGCGCCGCATCTGGCTGCTGCTCAGTTTCATGAGCCTCAGCAGATGAGGTCGCAAAAACTGTCTGGTAAGCTCGTCCTCCCAGTACCGACGGACGTTATCGTACTTGCCTACGAGACCCGTTCTCTTTGCGTAGAGCCCGCTCTTTACGGCTTCGCTGTATGCAGGCATCTGATCTTCATGGACTTCATCGGTCATCTCTCAAGCCACCTCCTTATCGGGGTTCAGCGTGTTCGGCAGGACGCCGGGAACGGTAGCCATAATCTTTGCTCGAATCTCCTCCGGGAGCGGCTTGCGCGGGATGGCCATGATGTCCTTGTAGCGACGATGTGCTGCAAGCAGAGCGTCGCCCTCGGCGTCTTCCAGCGGATACCGGACGTATACCGGCTCCCGGCTCGGTAACGGAAGGTGATACATGAACGTCTTGTGGTCGGTCTGCATTATCTCGCGGATCATCGCCAGCACCTGGTCGCGTTGATCTTCGAAAATGTCAGGGGTGCTCAGCGTGCGTTTCACCATGCCTATATGGGCGTCGTCCATGACCGCCTGTTCCGGGCAGAATACATTTGTCCGTTCCAGCAGCCCGAACGCGTAGTGGACGTATTGAGCGCCGCCCCACGGAACCGAAGCCAGCGTAATGAGTTTTTCGGCGGTGGCCTGGATCCCGGGCACCTCGGTGTCGCCTACCCCGGCGGTCGAGTAGCACGGTAGTCCGTAGAATCGAGCCATCTGTGTGCAATCGAGGTTGTAGTGGTTGAACTCGGGAGCGCCGTACATATCGTTGAGGTTGTCGAGCCGCGTCCGAACGGGCACGCTCCCATACAGTACCGGCGTACCGGGCGCAATGAGCTGGCTCAAACACACGCCGGCAAGAAGCTCCGCATTAATCTGGGCCACCATGCCGAACTCGTCAAACGGCGCCGTGGCGCCGCCCATCGGGCTGCTCGAGATTACAAGCGGTACACGTCGTTTCGTTATTTCGATGAGTTTTGCAGCGGTATCGTCCACAATTTGCAGTGGGCTCTTGACCACACACGTTATGAACGACAATATGGGGTTCTCCCGGAAGCTTTCCTTCCCGCCGGCGATGATCTCGCCCAGGCGGATCACGTCGTCCAACCCTGCCAGGTGAGTCAATCCTGCCTGGACGTGTTTTGTGATGTTGTTGAGGCTGGCGAGAAACTTGTTCACATCTTTGTTCCGCTCCGTAACGCTCTCATCCCGGATGTTCACGCAGCGAATGAAGGAATCAAGGTTTTCGAGGTTCTCGCACAGGTGCGCCGCCGCGCACAGACGGTCTATCGACCCGTCGCGCCGGGTGAATCGCGGCACCGACCCATCGAACCCCACCTCGAGCCAGATATTGGTCTCCGACCCGCTCACGAACCTGACACGCGGTTCGTGTGCGTCGAGAATCAAACGGTTGTCGGGGTGGCGCGCCCCCAGTACTACTGTGGAGGGCGCACTTGCCAGCGCTTCATCGATAACCCGACCAGGGATTCGAAGACGAACACACCCGTCGGCGTCCTCGCCTCTGGCGCCCGCTTTCTTGAAAATTTCGGCCGCCTCGGCGTTGTAGCAGAGTACGCCTGGATCTTCGAGCACTTCGCGGGAAACGCCGTCTATCAGTCGCACTTGATCATCCGACAGCCGATAGTGTGGTTGTACGATAATGCCCTCGCGCTGTGTAGTCTGCATCATCATCTCCTTAACGCATACGTGGTATCCATGCGGCCAGAGGGCCGCGGTTCTGTCTTCCTGCGCCCCGTGTATAACGACCGGGCCGTCTGCAGCAGGGCTTGGTCTGCTCAATCCTCATCGCGGTTGTTGGTCAGCAAGCTTCGATGAGGGCGTGGACGAGACAACAATCTCTTCCGGTGAGGCTGCTATTACCTGATCGCGGGTGACGACCGCCCGACCCGCGAAGAGGTCATGCAGGAGTCCTCGCGATATCTCGTACGCTGCGATAGCCCCTCCCGGCAGATGAAACCAGAAGGTGCGTACTTTCGCCTTTTCGGACGTATCTTCAAAGACGACGTCGGCCCCGATCAGCCCGTCTGACGCGCCGAAAACGTTCCGTCCACCCCCGTACCGGCGGTGCTCCAACGAATCACGATTTGCCACCCTGACCTGATCCACGTCCACCGATTGCACCTCGGGGAGGCTGACTTGCCAGCGCGGTTGCCCGTCTTCCGACACGAGCACGCCGAGCACTCGCTGAGATTTGAAGTCTATTTTTACGCCGCGTACCGTTCGCTCACGGGGCGTGTCGGCATCAGGTACGATAACCTCGGTGTCCAGCATAGTCAGATAGTCGATAGTATCCGGCGCGTCGGCCCGTGGGGGGCGGCTTACGCTGCTGTTTCGTTGATCTGGCGAATTCATTGCAGTTGTCTCTCGCTACCTCAAATATCCCGCCCCCGGCAGATACCGACCTGTATGGGCAACCGTTCAGAGCCGCGAGCCGCCGTTGCGGATTTCGGTGAACGTTTCAAGCACCTTCTCGCGAATATGCTGCGGCAGCCG
>Ga0180433_10004948_pt1 | contig 18422 bp, 13 predicted proteins | sample SS_ome_8_FD_132980 | JGI IMG/M metagenome (GOLD analysis project Ga0180433, IMG submission 132980) | Hypersaline lake sediment archaeal communities from the Salton Sea, California, USA - SS_1_D_1 metaG | ecosystem: Environmental > Aquatic > Non-marine Saline and Alkaline > Hypersaline >... | reverse complement strand
TGCTCGCTCATCGAATCGACCCGGTTCTCGCCTTTCATATCCTGGCCGTGGCAGTAATACAGCACCGCAGTCTTGACACCGCTAAAAGAAAAATCCAGCGAATCCCGCCCGAGCATGGAGCGGGGAAAAGCGATTGCCTTTGCGTTCCCGCCTTCTGCCGCCTTTTCGATACTTGGTCCGCCCGGATAGGGCAGCTTGAGCATGTTCGCCACCTTGTCGAACGCTTCGCCGGCAGCATCATCAATAGTGGAACCGAGTAGCCTGAGTTCGAGCGGCGATTGGCACTCATACAGGCACGTATGTCCCCCCGATACGATAAGCGCGACGGCGGGGAGCTGAAGTTCATCTCTGCCCAGCATTGCCGACTGCAAATGAGCGTGCAAATGATTGATTGCGATGAGCGGCTTTTGCCAGGCAAAGGCCAGCGTTTTCGCTGCGGTGACGCCGACGACCAGAGCGATGGTCAGGCCCGGCTGATTGGCGACGGCAATGGCGTCAATATCGTCCTTCGTGACCCCTGCCCGGCCCATTGCTTCCTTTATGACGGGATATATCTTCTCGATGTGCGCCCGCGAGGCTATCTCCGGAACGACGCCACCGTATTTTTCATGCAGCTCAGTCTGCGAAGCCACGATAGAGGACTTGACTGTTGCGCCGTCCGCCACCACCGCCGCCGCCGTCTCATCACAACTCGTCTCGATGCCCAGGATATTTACGTTTTCATGCAGCATTGACCCAGAGAATAGCTCTTCTGGAGATTCCTGTCAACCGGCGGCAGATGGGGTCGTGACATGTCGAGCAGAGCAAATCACTGCTGTTTCAATCGGTTCAGAAGCCGCTTCTTTCGCTGCTCAAAAGTCTCTCTAAACTCTTGGCCGAAGTCATCTTTCCTTAAGGCTCGGCCGGGATGGTCTCTGTAGACGACTTCAAGAATACCTCTGGTCATTTCTCGAACGTCCTTGTCTGGGCTCCTCAGAAGATCTCTGATGGCTCCAACTCCCTGGTCTGTCTCGGCTATGGGAAGGTCCTGAGCGGCGTTTTCCAAGAGAGCCTTGATGGCCTTGACTCCCTCTCGGCTGCGAGACCTGGCGACTTCAGCAATCATGAATGTTTGCCTTGGATCGTTGCAGTCCAGTGCAATGGGGACCAGCGCGGCCGTATATTCTGCGTGCGAACGCTTGGGATAGGCGCGGTGGTATTTATAGGCGCGCTTGATGGCGTGTGCTGTAGTCCTGCGAATATCCTTGTCAGGATGCTTCAACAGAGCCTTGAGAGCCTGAACACCTTCATCGGTTCGGTTGCGACCAATTGCATAGATGGCTCTGTCGCGGGCGATTTCATAAAGGCGGTTGTCCGGCGCGTGCTCAGCGTCATTCTGTACAATCGCGATTAGTGCAGGCATACGGTCGTCATGAGGATGGTCTTGCGCAGCGCCGGCACCTGCGCCTACGACACGGAGATTGTCCGATGCCAAGGATTTGGCTATGATCTCTTGAAAGTCCTCCTCGCTGCAGCCAAAGACCTCCAGTACGGGGCGCATACTATCAGCCAGACCCCGCTTCTTCGCGACAGCAATGAGGCGGTTCTTGATCTGCTGCTCGCGCGGCAGATAGCAGACAAACGCTTCTGCCGCCCAGAAGACTTCGTTCTGATGATAGTTCTTGTACCATAGATCGATGAGCGTCGGCACAATCCTGCGGTCACAGGTATACGCCAATTTTGCAAGTATTGCCTCTCTTTGTCGGACGATCTCCCATTTTGTTGAAGGCTGGATCGCCTTTAGCTGTTGAAGAAGGGTTTTAATGTACCTTCCCATTTGGCGGTGGCTGCGAGGTTTGACCACGATTTGAATTGGCGCCGACTCCACGGCGACTTCCTTCATTCGCCGCATCCCTTTTACCTGCTTCGCCAATGGGTCCTCTGTGTAGTAGTAGTAGTAGGTGCCGGTCACGGTGTACTTTCCGGCCTTGTTTATCAAAGCCCATCGGTTCAAAGCTACCGTTTTGGTAAACGATTGACCGGTTCGAATAGATGCCATTCCGCTGCTTAACCCACCGCCAAGTCCAGCCTTGCGATCGGCTCTTGGATCGGCGACTACCGTTCCGCCTTTGTCTTTGGCAACCAACTCGTATTCCATCATGCGGCCGCTGCGATCATAACCGCGCGTGTCATAAGAATACGGAGCTTTGCCCCTATTGGTGATTGTGAATACGATGGGTATCTCGTCCCCTCGCCTGATGTCCTTTTCAGGACAGTGGATGGTCAATTCCAGGTTCGTATCGCTGCTTTTGTCGGCCGGTATACCAAAGGCGGGAATTGCCAGAGCCAAAATCACGTAGGCGGACCAAAAGAACAAGAACCACTTCATTGCACATCCCTCCAAATTTTCGCAAAACAACCTAATTCTATCTCATTCTTAGGGATTTAGCAAGCAGTATTACTTGTTTGCAGATGCTTTTGCAGACGTGCAGGAGTGAAAACCTCAACGGGATCAGTTCCGGCAGTTCGAAGTCCGTACATACGTCTTGCGGAAATTTGTCGCCCACTACGTGTATTCCGTCAGCATCTTGATAGGCAAGCCCGAGTTGCATTGCAGTTCTGATGATAGGTACATCCTGCGCGTGGATATTTACCAGTTTGGAGCAGATCATCTCCAGCGCGATAGGCTCAGTTCCCCCGATCAGCCAGCCCAGCGGTCTGGTTCGGCCGCGGATCGGGCCCTGGCCATCCATTGCCGTGACCGCATCGATGATGGTCACAGCAGGATTCAGGAATCTGTAGATGTCGATAAGCAGTTCGCAAAAATCATCTACATTGCCGCCTTTTCTGAAGTGCCAGAGGGCTTTTCGCTTGCCGCTGACACAGCCAAACATGTTTTTGACCGCGAATGTCGCGACGAGTTGTTGATGCGTCTTGAACTTGGGCAGGTTTATGATCACATCCGCATCGAGAGCGACCGAGCTTATGCCTACTTTGGTGTGTTTAGCTTCTATCCGGTACCATCTTGGTTTATCGAGCTGTCTTACCGGCACAGACATCTTTTTCAATGGCTCTTCCAGTCGCAGTGCCTTTGCGCAGCCAAACACATTGCCCCAGGCTGGCGAATCACCAACGAACGGCTTAGCCCCAAAGTCTTTCAGCAGTCGCGCAGTCTCAAGAATGACCGCGGGGTGAGTTTGTGTGGCATGACGATGAGAACGGGGGGCGATGAAGTTGGGCTTTAGCAGAACGCTGTCGCCCCGGCGGACGAATTTGTCCAGCCCTCCCAGCAGTTCGAATTGTCTGGCAATTGCTTGGGCGATGCCAGCTTGACTGTACTCGGTGCATCGGGTCAGTACTACGGTAGGGCGGGCCATTTGCGCGTTAGTCGTTTACTCTGACACAAACTAACAAAAACATTCGTATGGTGGGCTTGCGTTGTGGCGGCTCACTCTCGTCCGAGCTCAAGAACATACTGCCCTGGGGATTGTGGAAGAATAGCCCTCCCAGAGTGGTGGCGCCGTCCGGAAGAGCCTGCGGGGCTAAGACTACGAGGTCGCCCGGCGTCATTTTCATCCCGAAAGCAGCAGATTGGAAAACGAATTCGCGTGCTTTCTCCTGAGCGGCGATTTGTGGAATCGAGGTTGTGGTCGGCACAGTAAACACGGGATAGGCTATGACCGTACACGTCCTCTGTTGACTTGGCACTTTGGCAACCTTGATTCGCAGGGCAAGGATCCCCGGACCTATCGTCACTGCTTGGGAAGACAGATCAGTAGCGACAAAAGAAATCGCGCTGCTCTGCTGCAATCCTGCGACGGTGAGGTCGTTGGACTGCCCGTCTTGCATGATTAGCGAAACCGTGTTTATTTTGCGGCCGCCAGCTTGTCCTATCACATTGTGGATCTTGTTCCACAGTCGGACGCGGCTGAATCCGGCGGCAAATGAATTGGCTCTGAAGGCGTTGTAATTGGTGAACCGCAACGGATTCCGGTTGAGCAAAGACCACAGTTCTTTCAACTGATCCGTATTCTGAACCGGCACTTCAAAAATGTGAACACCCATATTTATGGTCTTCAGACGCTGTGCCCCTGACGGACTTTCTGTACCGGAAGGCGCAAGATCGCCGATCTTGACTTGTTCGCGGTCGGCTTTACTTCTGTCCGGATTCTCACAGCCCACGACGCAGAGACAAATGGATGTCCAAAGCACGCATTTGGTTGCCCGCATCATGAGATGTAGACTACCAAGGTGGTGAGCCTCTGTCAACTACTGTGGGAAAAGCATCACGGGTTCAATAGAGAGCAGTCAGCAGCCGTCCGCGCTTGCCGCAGTCACGTGCAGCAGAGCGGTTATCCGTCTGTCGGCAATTGCCTTGACCGGGCGTTCGGATTCGTCTTAAATATGCGCGTTCATGGAAGTGGCATTAGATTGGAAAGGTGCAAAGAGATGAAAATTAGCAAAAGAGCTCAGGATGTGCCTCCTTCAGCGACTATTGCGGTTACGGCCAAAGCCCAGGACCTAAAGGCCCAAGGTGTGGACGTGGTAGGCTTTGGGGCGGGCGCGCCTGACTTCGACACCCCCGACTACATTAAAGACGCTGCGATCGAGGCACTCAAGGCGGGCAAGACAAAATATACGCCGGCTGCGGGCATCGTTGAACTGCGAGCCGCTATCGCTGAAAAGCTCAAGAAGGAAAATGGCCTGGACTATGGTCCCGACCAGGTCATCGTGAATATTGGCGGCAAACACTCCGTTTATGAAGCGATGCAGGCGGTGCTTGACCCCGGCGATGAAGTGATCTTGCCGACACCGTACTGGGTAACATATCCGGAGGCAATAAAGCTGGCCGGGGCCTCGGTCAAGGTAATTCAAACCGACAGGGCAAGGGCCTACAAAATGACGCCGCCGCAGCTCGAAGACGCCATTACCGACAGAACAGCCATGCTGGTTCTTAACTCACCGAACAATCCGGGGGGTTTTACGTACACACCCGAAGAACTACAGGCACTCGCGAAAGTCCTTGAAGGAACCCCAATATATGTTATCTCCGATGAGATCTATGAGAAATTGATCTATGGCGACACCAAATTCGTCAGCTTTGCCTCGTTAAGCGAGGATGCATTCAGTAGAACGCTTACGCTTAATGGTTTCAGCAAGGCCTTCTCCATGACGGGTTGGCGTTTGGGCTACACGGCGGGGCCTCTGGACGTTATCAAAGCAATGGGGCGGCTTCAATCTCACATGACTTCCAATCCGGTTACGTTTGGTCAATATGCAGCTATTGCGGCTCTGGGCCCGCCTGCAGAGCAAGCTATTGAAAAGATGAGAGCCGAGTTTGAGCGACGGGGCAAGTATATGGCCGAGCGGCTCAACGCCATCTCTGGCGTCCAGTGCCTTGAGTCAACCGGTGCTTTCTATTGTTTCCCTGATGTTTCGAGTCATTTTGGCCGACATATCAATGGTGCACAGATCAACGGCAGTATGGACTTCGCAAAGGCGCTTCTCGACCAGGCACATGTCGCTCTGGTGCCGGGGTTGCCCTTTGGCTGCGATAACAACGTTCGTTTGAGCTTTGCTTGCTCTATGGAACAGATTAGCGAGGGCTTGGATAGGTTGGAACAATGGCTCGCGTGAAAAGAAAACCCAGACGCAAGAGCACCGCCAGCAAGAACAAGGAAGTCCCGGTGCCGGTAGATCAGGTGGAGCAAGTCAGCAAGCTCCGTTCCGTATCGGGTTGGCCCATGGTCCTCGCCTGGGTGGGGATGTTGATCTTTGCCATACACGCCAGCACGCACATGGTGGCAGCCGGAGACACCTGGGTGGCCATGGCCTGTGGTCGGCACTTTGTCAATTATGGAGTGGATACCGTTGAGCCGTTCAGTGCCAACTCCCATGACCCTGGGCCCACAGAAGAAGATATCGAAACCTGGCCCGGATGGGCCCGGTGGATTACGGACAAGGTCAGCCTCGAAACGGTAAAAAAATGGCATCCCACCGGCTGGGTGAACCAGAACTGGCTCACACATGTGATCTTCTACTGGCTTTCCACGAGGCTTGGGTCGGAGCAAGATCCTTATTTCAACGCACTGGTCTTCTGGAAATTTGCCCTCTACATCCTGACCGTGATTTGCGTGTATTACACGGGTCGATTGTTGGGCGCCCACCCCGCACTTTCAGCCGTTTTGGCCTGTTTTGCGTTGTTTGTAGGTCGTTCGTTCCTGGACGTTCGCCCGGCGGGTTTTTCCAACCTGCTGGTTGCGGTATTTCTGTTGATCCTGGTGCTTGCCTCCTATCGTCGCGTCCTCTGGATATGGCTGATGGTTCCCTTGGCGGTTTTCTGGTGCAACGTGCACGGTGGGTACATTTATGAATTTATCATGCTCGTACCGTTCATCGGCCTGCATTTTTTCATCAACTGCAACAAGAAATGGACCGCCATTTTGTACAATGCGACCGCTTGGCCGTTCTATGGCGTGGTTATTTCCGTGGCGGGCGTCACGCTTTCCACGTTTCTGTTCTTTCTGCTGCTGGTTGTTCTGGACATCATGTTGATCTTTTATAAAGACAGATTGGTTTCTATCGGCTGGAAAGGCTTGTACCATACACTTGGCGCCACGGCGGTCGCCTTCGTAGCGATGGTCTTGCTGAATCCGTTCCATCTGACCAACCTGACGCATACCTTTGTTATCAGCGTAAGTGAACATGCGGAACGCTGGCGCGACATCCATGAGTGGCAGCCCGCTTTCGATTGGGACAATCCGGTCGGGACTGCCGTGCCGTTTCTGATACTGTATATTCTTGCATGGGTGCTACTGGTGGCTTGGGTTGCTATTCTGGTAAAGACGCGACGCTTCGTGGCGCAGAGTCGCAGCCGAAAGGCAAGTAGTGCCGGCGATTATGAATGGCCGAAACTCGACTTGCCGTTTATGATTATCGCTGCTCTTACCATCTACATGGCCCTGCGCTCGCGCAGGTTCATACCGGTGGCAGCGATCGTGGCGTGCCCGGTTCTGGCAATGTTTATCGACCAAGCTGTTCAGGCGATTTCAGCCGTGCGCAACTTCCGACGGCAAAATCGCCTGGCTGTTTCGCCAGTATCACAGGATATGCGAGTTGCGCTTGTGTTGGTTGGAGCCGTCGCAGTATTGCTTTTTGGCACGTTGTGGGGCCTCAAATTCAAGCGTATTTATCTTGATCCGTGGCCAAATGACCCCAGGTTGACTTCCATTTTCATGCGGATGACGGCTTCAGACGCGAAGCCGTTCTACGCCGGCGAGTTCATACGACTAAACAAACTCCAAGGCAACATGTTCAACTACTGGACAGAGGGAGGATTTATCGCCTGGGCGCAAGAACCGGACCCGAATACGGGCCGGACGCCTCTGCAATTATTTATGGATGGGCGGGCACAGGCGGCCTATGATCGAAGAGCTTTTGACATTTGGACGTATATCATGGCCGGAGGGCTGCCCGGCTCGACCGGCCATGAAGTGATGCAGAAGGCCCAGGTGAACGCTCGCATGAGAGGGCAGCTTACGAAAGACGTACTAACCTCGGCGAAGTATATCAAGATCGGTGAGTCCATCAGCGACGAACTGCAAAAACGGGACGTCTGGGTGGCACTGATGCCGGCGGCCGAGTTTGACAGTGTCTTCGCCAGAGCCCTCGAGCACAATCGCAACTGGCCCGTCGTTTTCATCAACAACAAGCAAAAGATGTTCGTAGATATCAGAACTCCACAGGGTCGGGAGCTTTTTTACGGCATCGACAACGGAACAACTGTCTTTCCGGACAAACGCGACGGCGGTTTTTCCAGGATGGCAACGCAAGCTCATACGTTACTTCTTTACGGAAAGGGAAATCAGCAACGAAAACAAGGATTCAATCTTGCCGTTGAAGCCTTTAATCTGAACCCTTCCCCGATTCCCATGATAGAGATGATCGTTATCGCTGCCCGGTTTGCCGAATTACGGCCACACGTAGAGGAGTTCTGCAAGAACTACTTTGAGAGCTTCGAGGCGAACAAGCAAGAACATAGGCGAAAAGCTGCTTATCGGCTCAAACTGGAAGCTGCGCGTTTAGCCTGTGTGCACTTGCAGGCGGTAGCTGCCCAGCAGCGAAACACAGAACTCGGGGAGTTCTACGAAGCCAAGGCCGATGAGTACAAGCTTGAACGCGAGCAGCTTGCCGAGACAAATAGGTGGTGACTGGTGGTAGACACAGACGGATCATCAGCGGCTCCAGGTCCGCAGGCTACGGTTGCATCTACAAGTCAGACCGTGCCCGTTTCTATAACTGCGTTCTTCCCGTGCTACAATGAGCAAGGCAATATTGGGCGGACTGTGGAGCAGGCTCTGAAGGTCCTGGAGAGCCTCGGCGCCGACTTCGAGGTAATTGTCGTAGATGACGGCAGCACGGATGAAACCAGCGCAATCGCCGACCGGATCGCCCGCAGGGACAGCAGGGTAAAAGTGGTGCACCATCGGCGAAATCTGGGCTACGGAGCGGCCCTGCAAGCCGGCTTCAAGGCTGCAACGAAAGAGCTGGTTTTCTACACTGATGGTGATGGCCAGTTCGATATAAGTGAACTGCCGCCACTCGTGGCCTTGATGGAGCAGTACGACATTGTCAGTTGTTACCGGCTCAACCGTCAGGACAATCTTATCCGCAAAGTGAACGGCTGGTGCTGGACAAAGCTGGCTTGTGTATTATTCGGGATGAAGCTCCGTGATATCGACTGTGCCTTCAAGCTATACAAAAGGGAGGTTTTTGACAACATCACGCTGTCAAGCTCCGGCGCATTGATCGATGCTGAAATACTGGCTCGGGCTGTGCGCAAGGGCTATCGTGTAACCCAAATTGGTGTGCACCATTATCCGCGGGTTTCGGGCCGACAAACCGGTGCCAGCTTTCGGGTCATTCTTCGGGCCTTTAAGGAAATGTTCAAGCTGTATCGACAAATAAAGCACGAAGAACGCCAAACAAATGCGAGAGACACACGGTACTTACTCGGTAGAAAACAATATCGGTAACGATTAGCTGTGTATCTCGCGCATACTCTGGCTTAACGCCAAATCGTCTGTCGAATATGACGGAAGTGAGTGATACAAAGGTCAATCTTTTCGTCTACGGCTCGCTCCGTGACCGCGAAATCTTCAAGTCGGTAAGCGGCCTGCGCTACACCAAAAAAACATCGAAAAGGCATCCGGACGGCCTGTTGGCGGAACCTGCCTTTCTATCCGGCTATCGCAAAGTTACTCCCGACAATGTCTATTTCTACGCCGTGAAGAACGCCACATCCAGGATTGAAGGACTTCTCATCTACGATGTGCCCACGTGGGCCATGGCTGAAATCGATAAATACGAGGGCAAACGCTATGACAGAGAGACCGTCCAGGTCAACACCGCCAATGGCCTCGTAGAGGCGCACGCTTATCTGGCAAGCCACGAGTCGATGAAGAAACACTTCGGCGACAGGTTTCACGTCAATTTGATCCACGAACTGTGGCTGCGAAAGCGAATTGACAAATTTCTCCGCAAGCACACGCGTCCCGGAGAACGAACCGTTGATGCTGAGTTGGAACGGCGAGCCGACAGAGAGCTTCTGGCGACAACCGAGCGGGACCTCGTGATAAGTCATTATCGCAGAGATGCGGTCAGCGATTATTACCTGGAGCACGAGCTTGACCGGCCCCGGCCGAGCATCTGGCATCTATATGACGACCCACAGGCTCAACCTTATATCGAGAACTACTTGATATTGGTAATAAAACAAGTCTTGTTTAATGAGTTGGACGGACGTATTCAGACTCGATTCCGCTTTGAGATTGAGCATATGCGTCCTTCCGAGAGATACTTCAAGCGCTCTATCAGTATGCTGGCGGCGTTGCAGATGATAAACGCCAATCGGGCAACCGTCGAGTTGCTTGTGGACCGGTGTCTGCAGACGATGCCCTATGCCGAATATGATCTTATCGACTATGTCAAGTATGCGGTGCGGGCGGCCGACAGCATGTTCGACAGTCGCGTGGCAGAATCTTTGCTTAACTGGATTCGATCAAATCTGCAGCCGGGCCTAGTGCCGTTGGGTGCCGAGCTTGAGTTCAGCAACGTCGGCTCGGCCGCTGTGGAGCCGCAGAGAACCGCGCAAAAGGCATCTGACCCTATTTACGATGATTTCAGATATTTCAATGACTTTTGCCTGGATGTATTGGCTTGGAAGCTCGGCGGTTACGTTGATGATCATAGCGGCTCGACCGACCGAGCGCGCCGGCTGGGTTTCCTGGAGTTGGCGCCCGGCAGACTCAATATTGCCGGCGAGCTTTCTCGCCCGGCAACTTCAGATCCCTGGCTGCTTAACAAGCTTATACATGAAATCGCCGCGTTCTATGACGTCCGGCCGCACAGCTTGCATTTGTCGCTCCAGCTTCGCAAGAAACAGGTTGGTAAGCAAAAGGTTCTTCCTCTGAGTTTCGTCAAATGCCTTCTTGTGCTTGGCGGGGGCTTGAGGCATAAGACCACCGGTGGGTTGTGGGTATCACGAATGGGCTACGACGAAATAAAACAGTACACGCCCGGCGAGGAACTTGTTTTTGCTCGCACCAGCAAACGCCGGTGGTATCTGGGCGATGACGAAATTGCAGACAAACCTCCCGCCCAGGCGACTGCCCACGTTCAGCAGTACAAATTCATTCGTCTGGATAAACGTGCCAATTACGAGCCGCTAATCATGTGTCTGAAAGGGCTGCAACTTGCCTTCAATCCTGCCGATTATTTGACCGCTGAGCAACTGCAATATAGCAGAAGGCTGAGGCGGGACTACGAAGAACTGCAGCGATGGGCTGCCGAACCGACAGAAATCAGCCGGCACACGAGAAGCAACTTCATTCGCACGGTGCAGCACGGCCTAATGCACGAGGCGCATCGCAGGGCGGCTCACAACCTGCATTACATCGATTGGGCTGTCAGTGCCATAGATGTGCAACTGCGCATGTTCAACAAACAACTTGCCAAATCACGCAACGGCTCTTGAGTTAGCTGCGTTAATGGTTTTATGTTCTGAAGTGGTCTCTGTAGGCTTTCTTTCTTTTCAGCCTCTTTATGGCGAATCGAGCTACGTCGTTGTGGTCGAAAGCCATATCCTTCGGCAGCCTGTCAATATCAAACCATCTTGCGTTTGCCGCGTCATCTCCACCCTTTATCGTGTTTTTTCCTTTGGTGGCGACGCCCATGAAAGCGATGGTAATCTGTCTGCCTCTTGGGTCACGACCGATCTTGCCGAATGTGTGCATTTGCTGCAGCGGCACATTCGTTAAATTTGTCTCTTCTTCCAGCTCTCTTGCTACCGCCTCTTCCAATTCCTCATCCAGCTCTATGAATCCGCCGGGTATCGCCCATCGGCCCTTGAAAGGCTCTTTGGCCCGGTTGACCAACAGCAGCTTCGCTTTGTTGCCGAAGAACGCAAAGACCACCGCGTCGACCGTCACCATCGGCCTGGGCCAGTCGTAGACGTATTTTCCTTTTTTAGCCATCAGCGCCAAATTCTTTGAAAAAACACAGAATGACTAAGAACTTGCTGCTTGTCGTAGCCTGTGTCACTCACAGTTGACTCGCTTCCATTGATATTACTGCGACCGACAAACGTGGAAGGCCAAATCTAACCTTTTGGCCGCTCAACTCAACGGGGCTCGTCTGCGGCTGAACGGCATTTGGTTTTTCCAACGTGTTCCGTACTCGTAATGAGCCGGGTGCTACAAGTTGCATCCCGGCTTTCTTCAGCTCATAGCCTTCCTCGATGGACAATTCTACGTCAAGGTCCGTCTCACTCGGATTGACCGCCTTCAAACAGATTTTCCTGCCGTCTCTCGATTTGGTGGCGACAACGTTTAGCGGGCCGCTTTCTCCTTTTATGGCAATTCGATAGGGTGCAAAGTGCTCCCGCCAGAGTTTCATCACGACATAATTAGGAGCTGGGAACCATCGGTAATGGTCAAAGTTCACAAAGGCATTGTTCCACGCGGTCGCAGACTGGTGGCGTAAGAACAAAGCAGGACCGCCGATTTCGAATGTAGGTGCACATCTTTCGAAGGCATTTAGAATCCCGCCGGCATAAAGACCGGTACGCCAATCCGTAGACTGAGCGTTCCATTCGGAGCAATAAATTTTGAGATTCGGGTTTTTCGATTTCTCGATGAGTTCGGCAGTCTCATTTATGAAATTTTCGTAGCGGTACGGCCCCTTCGCATAAAGGTCTGGATTTTCATAATGATGAATACTCAAGTAATCAACAAGTTCGGCACAGCCGTTGACGATTTCTCTGTTCCATCGATGATTAAATCCGCCGCTTCCGCAGGCAGCAAGTTTGATAGTGGGGTCTTTTTTCCTCATTGCAGATGCGAATTTCTGAACTGCCTCTACGTACTTTTCTGCGCCCATGTGCCAGGTTTCATTATCGATTTCCCAGTATTTGACGTGGTAAGGTTCGGGCTGGCCGTTTTGCGCCCGGACTTTGCCCCATTTTGTCTTTTCCGGCCCGTTGCAGTACTCAATCCAGTCCAGAACATCCTGCAAAAATTCTCCTTGGTCGACATCGCCATTCCAAAAGTGTGTGCCGATGTTTACAACAATTAGAGGTTCCGCGCCGATTTTGTGACACATTCTGATAAATTCATCGCTGCCGTATGAATTGATGTCCAGGTCGTCCCACATCGGCCGTCGAGTGACTTTTCTTTTGTGCTGGGGACCGATAGCGTCTTTCCAGCGATAGGGTGAGGCAAAGCATCCGCCCGGCCAGCGAATGATGGGCGGACGTAAATCCGCAACGGCTTCGAGCATGTCCGGCCGGTAACCACCGGTTTCGTCTGCGGCATCCGACATCAGACTGACCTGGTCGATATGCACGCTTGCTTTGCCCTGCAATTGTATTTTTAGCGCTGCATTATGTGCTGTGGCATCAGAAAAAAACTGAAATTTGTACTCCTTCCACTTGTTCGATGGCGTAGGCAATGCGACCTGGTACATGGTGTTCTTGCCATCTGCAAATATCACATTGACGCCGTTCGGAGCCTGGCCTCTTATCCAGATGGACCCGGAATACGTTTCGCCCTTTACGATATTTAGGTTTGATTGTCTGATTCCTGCTATGCCGGAATCGGACTCAATGTACTGGCAGAAATTGCTGTTTAAGGAATCCTCCTTCGTCAGGTTGAATTTCGCTTTGCCGAAAGGTTCCCAGTGCCTCGCAACCAGATTGTCCGGGATGACCTCGGGTATTCCTGCAAAGAGCACTTGACCATCAATGTCAGTGACTCTTACACCTCTGAACTGGGCTGTAGTTGCCCAGGTTCCGATGCCAACTCGGCCTGTCAGATGCGGATTGTCACCATCTATGAAATCGAGGACCTGTTTGTCATCGAGCCAGACTTGAATATGATTTTTTTCACAGCGCACCTTCATATCGTACCATCGGTCTGTCTCAATTTTCCCCTTGAAAGATGGGCCGATGCCGCCCCATCGTTTGCCTTTGGTGCCTTTTTCGAGACGGTGATGATCGTTTCCCCAGCCCCCGAAGTTATACCAGTAGAATTCGTCGTTGCTGATGCCGCGAAAAAGTATCAGAAACCCTTCCGATCCGCCTGTCTTTTTCGCCTGCAGTGTGAATTCGTAATCAGTCCATTCGGACCTGCCGAACCATAGACGGACATTGGTCGCCATACTGTCCTGGATAATTCTCTCATCCTCAATCCGCCACATACCTGCATTTTCAGGGCCGAATTCCTCAAAGCTTCTGTTCCACACCATCTCACCCCACAGGCCGCCATTCACGGAATGATAAATATGCTCCAGGAAATGGCCGTAGACTTTCTCATCAATCCTTCCTGCAACGCGCGACGGATTTATCAAGATCGAGACTCTCTCCTGGCCGTAGAACAATTGAGCATTTATTGAAATTACAAAAAGGAGAATAGCCGCAAACGTGGATTTTGGACTCATCTTTTTCATTGCTTTGCCCCGCCAAAACGTTTACCTGCTCGCAATTCTACGCCAAATGATCCCGCCTGAGTAGTACAACGAATGCACTGCGAAACCTCGCACAGGCGATCTTCTTGTGATAGTAGCAATTGAATGAACGATCATCAATAATGAATTGATGCGAACGCCTGGTTTACCTAAAATGAGGCTGTTATGCCAACCGAGTTAGAAAACATCTTGATTATCAAGCCCAGTTCGCTCGGCGATGTAGTGTTGGCGTTGCCGGCGCTTTCAGCCCTGCGCAGGAACTTTCCGGATGCGAAGATTAGCTGGCTCATCCGGCCGGAATTTGCACCGCTTTTGCAGAACCATCCTCAGTTAGATGAGATAATCCTCTTCGACCGCAACCTTCTGGGAAAGGCCTGGTTTCATCCGAGAGCCTTTTGCTCGCTCGTGTCACTCATTCGGCGACTGCGGCACAACAAATTCGATGCGGTATTCGATTTGCAGGGTCTTTTTAGAACGGCGTCCTTAGCCTGGCTTTCGGGCTGCAAGACTCGCTTCGGAATGACAGATACCAGAGAATTCGCCCACATCTTCTATACAGATCAGGTCAAGCACGGCAGAGACTGCATTCACCTGGTCGATTTCTATCTAAAGATGGTCCAAACAGCCGGCGCGTCAGATTTGTCTGTAGAATTCGTCGTCCCGCAGGACCCTCACGCAACCGATTCCGTCGACAAGCTGCTGGTACAGAACGACGTGAAAGGCGCAAAATACGTGGTGTTCGTTCCCGGTTCTGCGCACCCGGATAAACGCTGGCCCATTGCGCGTTTTGCCACCTTGGCGGACAGAATCTGGTCACGGTTTCAACTACCCATCATTGCTACCGGCACCGCATCGGAAAGCAGCATTATTGAAAAACTCGTCGCTCTCGCCCACGTCCCTATAGTCAGCCTGGCCGGGCGAACATCGTTGCCTGAGCTTGTCGTTCTATTGCGAAGCGCTAAGCTTGTAGTAAGCAACGACACCGGGCCGGGCCATATTGCTGCCGCTCTGGGAACGCCGTTGGTCTTGATGTTTAGCTGGTCCAACCCGGCTCGCATTGCTCCGTACGGTAGGCCCGAGTGCATGATAGCCCGCGAACCTTATAGCAGGGGATCGAAGATAAAAAGCACGGACCCGAACCACAGCATACGGGCAATCACTGTCGAGGAAGTCTGGCAAAAAGCTCGCGAACAGCTTGGGAATCCAAATCCGAAATCCTAAGCACCGAACTTGTCCTCAGCAACGCCGAATGGATCCGAAATTCATCCCCAAGGGACAAATTTATGTAGCCAAAATCGAAATGACCAAAACACCAATCTTGTCGAAGCGACATTAAAGACCCACCATAATAGTGAGTTAGCGATTGCAATTGTGGAAACGTAGGGTGGCGGCTTGCCCCACCATCCGTCTATATCACACCTGGCCTTTATTGGCACAAAACAAGGCTAAATCTGCAGAAAAAACGTAGAAATACGTATTTTGTACGATTTGGAGGAAACCAGCTTATATCAGCCGCTCAAATATCCGATGTAACGATAGCGAGAATATCTTGGGAACTTCAAAAGAAAGGCCAGAGACTATGAAAACAAGAAACCACTTCATTCCGGTCTTAGTCGTGCTGGTTCTTGTGGCGACAGAAGATCCTTCTCTTAGTTAAGGTGATACAATGGGCCTTTTCGGAGACGTTTATATGTTGGCAAAGGAAATCCGCGACAAGCGGGGCATGGACAGAACGGTTCAGATATTCAGAATGCACAAGGGAGACGAACTCTATTGGCAGCAGCTTTTAGAATTTATTGCTCAAGCCCAGCACTGGGGTTTGAAGAAAGAACAATGCCTTATGGCTGGACAAGAGAAAGGCTTTGACATGGCCGCGAAGAATGAAGAGAAGATTCTGGAGTGTCTTGAGAGAATCGAGCGCGAAGTAGGCATAGATAAGGATGAACTCGAACGGCGTATCAACAAAGGTGGAAGAGAAGCCGTTTTGGACACTGAAAAACTTGGATTTGAACTTGCAAAGACAGTCATGGATATGGTTCGCGAGTCATTAGATGACATCCGCGACACGCTTAGTAAACCTTCCCAGAATGTTCTCCTTGAATACATAGCATTACTGCAATGGATTGTAGCTAAAAATGCGTCGATTGTTCTCCCGAAGGAATCGATTCAATCCACAATAGACCACACACACAGCGTAATCTTTTTCTTCCTCGAGGATGCCGGATTCAGAAAGATTAGAATGCTTGGAGGATATTTCAATGAGAAAACATTCGAGCACTGGATGGTCAATAGATTTAAGATATACTACGGAGCATGGGAAGTTTATGGCCCAGCTATCATGGCCGAAATGGAAGCCAAAGCTATTGTCGAAGGCTTTGGCAAGGAAGCGGTGCAAACGGTAAGAGAAGTCAATGTAGCCATGAACTTCATTGTCTGCTGCTTCGCGGACGAGGCAGAATACAATAAGGTTTTTCCTAATCCTGAAGATCGTACGCCGCACACTGTGTGTGTACTAAACCATTACCGCAGGTTCTCCGAGAGGGTTAAGTCTGTCCTCTCGCGTTTCGACTCAAACAAAGAGCAGACATCTATTAACGTATTGGGAGAACTGGGGACCAACCCTCGTTGAAGCTATGGTTCAATATCCAATATTCTTACAGGATACAGATGACTATATGTATAAAGTCTCCAGAGAGGACGAACTACAAAGCAAGTTAGAGAACGATGATATAATTGATAATGAATACGTATGTTGGGACAGCATAGGACGATACCTTGATATTTATAAAGAAGGTGGTATTATCAAAGTCAAATTTGCTGATACACAAATAAATTTTGGTGAGTTAAAGCAAGCTATTAGTAATTACGCAAGAATATATAAGGGTACAATCATCAATCCCAATGACTTTGGCAACGCGGAGACGATGTTTGATGTGGTAGAGAAGAAATAACCGAGATGGTAGTGACTTTCATAAAACCGGGGGGGATACTTGGGGACGCGATACTCAATTTACGATCAGAATAGACAGGTATCTCTGGAATCCTAAGTTTTGACATAGAATCATTCGCAGAAAAGGAATTAATCAGTGGTCGGCAACACGATTAGTGTTCTCGAGCAATTCGGTCTCTTGCTTCAGAAGTATTGGGGGATTCTGGAAGACCGCCTTACCAAGGGCAATCAGCAAAACGATCCTGAAGCAGTTATGATGTCGAGAGGCATATATTATGGAACACGGACTTTGAACTCCATTCGCATACTGCTTCAATCTGACTCCGAAAACGCTTTTTGCGCAGCATCTCTTGCACGAGGTATTTTTGAGGCTTCTATTCGCCTGCTTTGGTCAACAAGGACTCTAAATGGCTCTCAGAATCATTGGGAGAGACTGCAAAAATATTGGGCATGGGAAGAAAAGAAATGGACCGACCAAGCAAGTCAATTTCCAGAGACCAAGCAACATGCAGCGCAAGTAGCAGCAGCTCGCAGAGACATCCTTGACAATGGTATCAAGAAAGCTCCACCCATAGAGCAAATGCTTAAAGAGATCGAGAAAGCTGACCGGGAGGAGCAGTTGATGGAAGGTTATAGTATTGCAGAATTCACTTATGCCAATTGTTATCGTATGCTTTGTCGTGCTTCACATGCTCATCCTGTGGCTTTACACCGAAAGGCGATAAATGATTTTATTGGACAGACCCGTATGGCCTGCCTTTTAGCAACAAACTGGTATTGCCAGGCAATTTGTCACATAGCTGCATCAGACACGAAAGCAGAAATTGAAAGCGTAGTAATGCAGATTTTGCGTATCGCACGAAATAAAAATGACCAACTGGCGTGAAAAACTGATAGAAGTAATGCTTCCGCTTGAAACCATAAAGATGGTAGCGTTGATCTGACCCCGATTCATGTACCAACCGCGATTAGAGAATTATCCACGATCTGTGTCCTGTATTGCCGGGGCGGAGCCGTAGCCGAAGCCGCGGCAATACATTCGCCCGCGAACTGAGCCGGCGTCCTGTAACCCAGGCTGCCATGCGGTCTCGGCGTTCTCCGCGGTTAGGTGCTGATGACTTCAATGCAGCGGGTGCACAGATCGGGGTGGTCGGGGTTGGCACCGACGCTCGGCCAATAGTTCCAACAGCGGTCGCATTTCTTGAAGCTGCTCTTTTCGGCCTTCACTGTAGTCTGGTCCGCACCTGCTTGTAGCTTGACTTCGCTAACAATGCAAAGTGCCGCGAACTGTTCAAGTCCGAAGTCGTTCAGTGCCGCAGCATCTTCATCCTTGCAGTGTATCGTCACGCATGCTTCTTGATTGCTCGCAATCTCTTTTTCTTGTCTTAGACCTTCGAGTATCCGCAGCACCTCGTCGCGCAGTGCCATCAACTTTCCCCACTTTGGCTCAGCGCTTCGAAAGTCAATCGAT
>Ga0180433_10004946_pt1 | contig 18424 bp, 19 predicted proteins | sample SS_ome_8_FD_132980 | JGI IMG/M metagenome (GOLD analysis project Ga0180433, IMG submission 132980) | Hypersaline lake sediment archaeal communities from the Salton Sea, California, USA - SS_1_D_1 metaG | ecosystem: Environmental > Aquatic > Non-marine Saline and Alkaline > Hypersaline >... | reverse complement strand
ATAAACAGAAACTCTGTTATTGAAACTTTTATGAGCTTCATGCTTGCATCTGAATATATCATGTCTTTTATATTGATTAATCATAAAATAAATTCATTTATATAATTCATCCCGTCTCGCTTCCAGTAATTTATTCTCTTCACCACGAAATTCAGCTACAGTCTGTACTGTAATATTTTGTCTTTGCATATATTGCAACAAAGGATTGATGTTATCTGTCCAGTTAATATCTCTTAATAAATGATGATCCATAATTATTTTAGATACTGTCGCTCTTTTGACTATTCTTTTCAAAGAATACATATAATTACTAATAACTTTTTCCCTTTCCGGATCTTCAAGAACATAGGTAACCGGTCCATCAGTATATATAATATCCGGATTATTTCTGCCTAAGATCCATTCAATTATATCATCAGTAAAAACTTCTATATCAGGCATGAATAAAAATTCTTCTTCTTTCTCTTTAAGGCAAACCATGATTACATATCCGCTTTCTACACCACCGCTATGTTTTACTGGTTTTGAGAATGTCAATTTTATATCCTCAAATTTAAAAATGCGGTCATCAACATAAATAATTTCTTCAGGAATATTTCTAATAAAATTCAGGAATTCAAAAGCCTGATTTCTCTGACTGATCCCGATCATACTGTTGGGATTTTTAACTAATAAAATTTTACCCTCATATAGATCAGGTATATTATATATATAATGATTAAAATGAAAATGGGATATTATAATTACATCTGCTTTTTCCATATAGAGAAATATTCTTTCTCGATGTTTTTCCAGATTCCAATTCTCAAGAGAATGAGGCTCGTATCCCTGACGAAGGTTACCCAATCCAGCTCCAGGATCAATGATTATGGACATGTTCCTGGTTTCAATAAACGTAGCCATTGAGCGGCTGCCCATTGATTCTGCAGCCAAAGGAATAATTTTCATTTTTTTCTCAAAAATAGTATTAAAATTGTATAAAATCTGATCAAAATACTAAAAACTAAAGTAATATGATATAATTAACAGAACTAATAAATTATATCCCACAGATAATAAATCCTGTTTATCCTGTAAAAATTAAATTATTTTAAAAAATTATTAAATTTTAATAAAATAATATAAATCAAGTACCAATTTTCCAGGAAGAAAGATACTTTATCTGTTCTTCGGTCAGTACATCAATATCGGTACCCATGGACTTTAATTTGAGTTTGGCTACTTCTTCTTCAATCTCTTGGGTAACATCATATACTTTAGGTTTTAAAGAATCGAAATTTTGAACCACCCAATCTGCCATTAAAGCCTGAGTGGAAAAACTCATATCCATAACTCCGGCCGGATGTCCTTCAGCTGCTGCCAGATTAATGAGTCTTCCTTCTGCAAGCAGATAAATAACTCTTCCGTCAGGCATAATATATCCATCAACAAAATTCCTGACTCCCTTTTTCTCTTCTGTTGCCATCTCCTTAAGAGTTTTAATATCAATCTCTACGTTAAAATGGCCGGAATTTGCCACATAGACACCATCTTTCATTACTTTAAAATGTTCTTTTCGTATAACATTTATATCACCGGTTAAGGTGCAAAAAAGATCCCCGATTTTAGCAGCCTCTAACATGGGCATAACTCTAAAACCGTCCATAGCAGCTTCCAGGGCCTTGATTGAATCTACTTCGGTAATTATCACATTGGATCCCATCCCTCTGCAGCGCATGGCAAATCCTCTTCCGCACCATCCATATCCTGCAACTACTACTGTTTTCCCGGCCAGTAAAATATCAGTTGCTCTGATAATCCCATCTACAGTGGACTGCCCGGTTCCATATCGATTATCAAACAAATTCTTTGTTTTTGCATCATTCACTGCAATGACCGGAATTTTCAATGCCCCGTCTTTTGCCATAGCCCGTAGCCGGATAACACCAGTGGTTGTCTCTTCCATACTTCCCAGTATATTTTTTGCCTGTTCTCCATAATCAAAATGGATGGTAGAAACCAGATCAGCCCCATCATCCATGGTAACAACAGGTTTATGATCTATAGCTGCTCTGATATGTTTATAATATGTCTCTTTATCTTCACCGCAAATTGCCTGAACATTTATTCCGTAATCTTTAACCAAAGAAGCTGCCACATCATCCTGCGTAGAAAGAGGATTAGAGGCAACCAGCATAACATTTGCTCCTCCTGCTTTGAGGGCTCTTACAAGATTTGCTGTTTCAGCAGTAACATGAAGACAGCATGACATATTTTTATTTTTTAAAGGTTTTCCTTTATCAAATCTTTCTCTTATCAGCTGAAGCACAGGCATATTCTGATCAGCCCATTCAATACGTCTTTTACCTTCCGCTGCTAAACTCATATCTTTTATATCGTGGTTCATATATATACCTCCATTTATGCTTTTAATAACTCATCAACACGATTTATTTTTTCCCAAAGAAATTCCGGTTCCATACGTCCAAAATGTCCAAAAACAGCGGTTTTTCTGAACTTTGGTTTTCGTAAATCCAGAGCGTCAATTATACCTGCAGGGGAAAGGTCAAATACTTTATTCACCTTTGCTCTCAATTCATCATCCGATACTTTTCCGGTTTTAAATGTATTGATATTTATGGAAATTGGCTCTTTTACCCCAATTGCATATGCCAGCTGTACTTCACATTCATCCGCAAGATCAGCTGCAACAATATTTTTAGCTACCCAGCGTGCTGCATAAGATGCAGATCTGTCCACCTTGGTGGCGTCTTTCCCTGAAAATGCTCCTCCTCCGTGACATCCATACCCGCCATACGTATCAACGATTATTTTTCTTCCTGTCAAACCTGTATCACCATGAGGGCCACCCCGGACAAACCTTCCGGTAGGATTTATATAATATTTAATATCATTCTCATCAAATAAATTCTCAGGAATAACAGGCTTAATGATATGCTCGATAATATCTTGTCGTATTGTATCCATGGACGGCTCAGGATCGTGCTGAGCAGCAATAACTACAGAGGTGACTTTTACTGGTTTATCATCTTCATACATTATAGAAACTTCACTTTTCCCATCCGGCCGCAGATAAGGTATAATACCTTCTCGTCTGGCTGTAGACAATCGTTTTGTCAGTTTATGAGCCAGGGTAATAGGAAGAGGCATAAGTTCCTCGGTTTCTTTTATAGCATATCCATACATCAATCCCTGATCCCCTGCACCCATTTGATCTACTCCCATGGCAATATCAGGGGACTGTTCCTGTATTGTATTTAATATGGCACAGCTTTCATAGTCAAAACCAAAGTGTGGATTAGTATATCCAATGTCACGAACAATATCCCTCACTAAATTAGATACATCCACATATGTTTCAGTTGTTATCTCTCCTCCTACTAACACCATACCAGTAGTGACAAAAGTTTCACAGGCCACACGACTGTTAGGATCATCTTTTAAGGCTTCATCAAGAATGCCATCAGAAATCTGATCACACATCTTATCCGGATGACCTTCAGTTACAGATTCAGAAGAAAAATATTTTATTCCCATGTATAACTCCTTTCAATTATTTAGTTGTTTCTTTAACAAGTCGATCTTATTAATCACTGTTGGGTCAACACCATATAAAACAGCTAAATAAAAACTTACAAAATCACCCAGTAATACTAAATACATCAGTCTGCTGAACAGTGAAAAGCCCTCAGCTGTAATATCGACAATATCAACTCCAGAATCTTCTATTAAAGATCTGGTAATATCCATACGGTAGAGATCCCTGTCATAGTCATTTTCTGTTCTGAGAAAGACAGCACACAGATTAGAAAAAAATTGTTTTGTGTCTGAAAGTACTTCCCATCCCATAATTTCATTATGATTCATTTCAGAAAAAGGCTGGGAGAAAGCATGAGTTTTGCTGTTCTCATTTAACTGTGTCTTCCAACGAAGAGCAACTGCACTACAGGTATTAATGGAACCATAAATTAACGGAATTCGTCCCTTGATTTTTTCAGCTATATGCAACGGTACATTTTCACCACAGGATAGTTCTTTCCAATCTTGAATTGTATCTGTTAAGAAACGGACTGTTTTCTTTATATCTTTTGATGAGATGGTGTTCAATCCCATTTTTTTTAACATTGAAATCAATATCCCCAGGTTGAACCCTAAAGCAGCTCTGGGAGGGTACCCCTTCTCTATTTTATACACTGAAAAATGATTTTCATGCCCGATAGATTCTACTTTGCCTCCTGAAGTGATACAAACAATATGTGATTTTCTTTTTATTGCTTTTTTTAATGCAGTTATGGTCTCTTCTGTATTTCCGGAATAACTGGAAGCAATAAAAAGTGTCTTAGTATTCATAAAATCCGGGACTGAATAACTTCTGTTAACCACAAATGGTACTGGCATTTTTTCAAAAATTCCTTTAACCAAATCCCCGGCAATAGCAGATCCTCCCATTCCGCTGAATACAATTGAATCAATATCTGTTAATTTCAATGAAATTGAATCTGAAACACCTATATTCCATCCTTTTTGTAATTGTTGAGGGAATTCAATGATATGTGATAGCATTTCATCCTTATCAACTGTCTTTATTTTTTCCTGATCAATCAATTAATCAATCCTCATTAAACTTTCCTTCTAAGAAATCCTTCAATTCATCTAAAGCTGCCTTTTCATCATCACCGCTTACTTTTAACAGAATTTCAGTCCCCTTCTCTGCTGCAAGCATAAGCAAGCCCATTATGCTTTTACCATTTACCTCTAATCCTTCTTTGCTGACTGTAATATCAGATTCATACTGAGAGGCAATTTCGACAAAAACCGCAGCAGGTCTAGCATGAAGACCCATTTTATTTTTAATAATCAGATTTTCTTCTATCATCTATCCCCTCTTAAAATTACTAATATACTAAATATTTAATAATAATCCAAAAATAGTGTTTATGAATTTCTTTTCTTGATTTTTAAAACCACTTTTTCCAGTTGATCCCTCATCTCTGAGTTCTTAAGACCGTGTAAATTATCTACAGCCTGGTTAATCAGTTGATCAATTCTGCGTTTTGCAGCTGTAATAGTACCTGTTTTAATAAATATTTCTTTAACAGTCTCTATATCAGATATTAAAATTTTCTTTTTTCCCCAGATAGTCATAAATTTCTTCCTGTCTTCAGGAGCAGAATGCTTAAAAAAATAAATCGTTAAATAGGTTTTTTTATGTGCCACTATATCACTGCCCATAGGTTTTCCAGCTATATCTTTATGAGAAACTAAATCTAACAGATCATCCTGTATTTGAAACGCTTTACCCAGAGAAAAAGAGAATTTTTGTAGTTTCTCCATCTCCCTTATATCTGCATTGCCAATCATTCCTCCAATCAGACAAGAAACTTCAATTAATTTAGCAGTTTTTCTTCCAATCATATCTTCATATTGCTGGAGAGTTACTCCATCCATCTCTTCAAAGTCTTTATCCAGAGCCTGTCCTTCACATAACACTAAAAGACCATCAGTAAAGCATTCTAAGATTTCTTTTAACCTATTACTTTTTGTCTGTAAGAGAGTTTGATAAGCAACTGTTACCAGACCATCTCCAGCCAATATTGCAGTTGCATTATCCCACTCCCTGTGTACTGTCTTCATACCTCTGCGAAGATCATCATTATCCATGATATCATCATGGACGAGAGTAAATGTATGCAACAGCTCAACTGCTGCTGCTGCTTTGATGCAGTCTTCAGTTTTACCATCAACAGCTCCGCAGCTGAGCATCAAGAGAACAGGTCTTATTCTTTTTCCTCCGGCTTCAAGTAGATAATACATGGGTTTATAAAGAGAGACTGGCTCCCTGGCTAATAAATTTTTCTTAATTTCTTTATCTACTTTTTGAATATGCTGAATAATTTTTTTACTAAACAATATATCAACCCTTCTATCAATGAATTATCTTTTAGAAACACTTATAAACTGTCAATTACTTTTACCCGAACAATTCTTACTGTTGTTCATTAATACTTTTTTACTTTTAATCTCATTTATATTACTACTTCCTGTTAACAACATTGCCAAGGTTAATTCTTCTTTCCATTGTCTTATGCTGTTGACAAGCCCTTCCTGACCTTCCTGGTCTAATATTTTAAGTACAGGTAAAGCTGAACTGCAGCATTCTGAACCAAGGGCCAAAGCTTTTGCCATATCAATTCCATCTATGAGCCCTCCGGATGCTATAATCTTAATTCCTTTCACTTTCTTAACCATAATAATGCTCTTTGCAGTGGGGATCCCCCAATCCCAAAATTTTTCAGCGAGATTACTTCTGTTTCTGAATGACTCAACGCCAGCCCAGGAAGTGCCCCCTGCACCAGCTATATTAATATATTGTACTCCCGCATCTGCAAGTTGCCGGGCAACCTGAGTTGATATACCACATCCAACCTCTTTTATAATAACAGGGACTTCCAGAGACCGAACCAATCGTTCGACTCCAGCTAATACACCTTTAAAATTATTTTCTTCGTCAGTTTGCAATATTTCCTGAAGAGGATTCAAATGTACAGTTAAAGCATCAGCCTGAATGACATCAACTAATCGTTTAAATATATCAAGGTTCTGGTATTTGACGATCTGGAAAGCTCCAATATTGCCAATGATTAATGAATGTGGTGCTGTTTTTCTAACTATTTTGTAGGAATCAATATATGTATTATCCTCAATAATACTCCTCTGGCTTCCAACCTCTAAACCAATATCTTCATTTTTACTTGCCAGAGCAAGAGATTTATTTATTTTTTCTGCTCCTTGCCAGCCTCCGGTTACAGCGCCGATAAAAAAGGGAAATGAAAGTTTCTTGCCAAACAGTTCAATCTCTGTATCAACATCTTCCAGGCTCATTTCCGGCAGAGCACAATGGATAAAATCATACTCTTCAAATCCTGTGGTTTTAGTTTTAAACTGCACTTCTTCATTCAAGCATATGTTAATATGCTCTGACTTTCTGGATGCAATACTCATATAATGATAATCCTGGAGTCCTGAATATTTATATACGCCTGCGATTATTTAAGGTATGATAGCAGATAGAAGCCGGGTAAGAAATATTTTTTAATTTATTAATGCCAGTATATGTAAAATCTAATCTAAAATAAAATATATTATCTGACTTCTATCTTCTCACTTCTGTAAACCGCTTACGATTATTTTTAAATCCTATAATCCCTTAAATACAGGTGTTTCATGCAAAAAATAATTCTATTTTAAAATCATCATCTTTCTTATCTGTTGAAAATTATTACTCTTTAACCGGTATAAATACAAGCCGCTTGAGAGTTGAGATCCGTTAAAATCTACTGAATGCAGGCCGGCATTCTTCTCTTCATTAACCAGTTCCATAATTTCTCTTCCGATTATATCATATACGGTTAAACTCACTTTCCCTGGTTTCGGCAGTGCGTATTGGATAGTTGTCACCGGATTAAACGGATTGGGATAGTTCTGTGATAAACTGTATTCCTCAGGTATATTTGAAGTTAATAGTTCATCTTCAACTGCCGAGGAAAGGCCTAAATAGGCATGAACCAAATAATTGTAAACATTTCCTTCCCCATCAACAAATCTTAACCATTTGTTTCCGTGATCATGTGAATAAGTATAACTGTGATAATCTCCATCATCAGGTTCAACACTGATCATAACTGCAGGGGCATCAGGATCCGTCACTTCAAACCAGACAACAAACTCATTACTTGCATCAACATTATAGGAAGTTAAATCCACATATACCCAATTTTCATAAGGTACAGGATATGGATATGGTGACTCAGAAAAACACTGAACTGTCATGGGCGATACTAATTCTTCTCCAATAAAACTGGTACCATATAAAGATACTTTATTGATGCCCATAGTTATTGAACCTGCTCTTCTGAATGCTACACGCAAACTATCAAACATAGTGCCAGCCAGTCCGTCAAATAGTACTGCAATAGTATCACCAACAGATAAGGTTAAATAACCTTCCGGTTCACCATCATCATACGCTACTTCCTGAGCTTTTTGCGGTTCTGAACCTGAAGCATTGTAGGTATAGATTGCTGGTGCCGATTTATCTTTATTTATTATCACAAAAGCAACTTCTGAATAGGTTGTACCATAATCAGGAACTGAATATTCCGTATTTAAGGGCACATCTTCAACTATGGTACTCCCTATCTTAATGGCTTTAACGACAAGATCTGTAGCTTGTGTATTAAAGGTAATGGAAAGATCACTGCCGCCTGTAAAACGTACATACTGAGCCGCCAGATTTTTTACCGTATCCTGAATGGATGAAACATTTGGATCTATAAATGTTCTTTTCGGAATAACAGTAGACAGTGGAAAATAATCATATCCAAAAGCATTATCTACTGATTTATCATTAAGATAGTTAGCCACACACCAGTCTTCGAAAATATCTATAAATCTTCTGGAAGTAGCAGGAGTATATGATTTCAACGCTTTATTAATACCATCGATACCGTTGTCATTTTCCGCAACCAGTTTATATATATAATCATTTGGAAATTGTTCATTTAAATACACTGTCCAGCGGGCTGATCGGGAATAATCTTTAAAAACATCTTCATCGCTACTGCCCGCCCATTCAAAAAGATATCTGTTTGGATCACCATTATAATATATCTGGTTATATATAGAAAAACCACATATCACCTCAGCAGTTGTGGCACAGCCTTCATTTATAAAAGTAATTTCATCCCTGTCTTTGTCCCAGTGTATCATATGCTGAAACTCATGAGCAGTAGTACTCATTGCACCATTCAATCCATTGGTTTCATTTAGATCTGTAGGATCTGAGTCAATATAATATATTTCTGCCTCATTGCTTCTTCTGCCTGGAAATGTATTATCAGCATACTGATTTATAGAAAAGAAATATCCAGCCACCCAACCGCTCCCTGGATTAAAAGAATCCTGAATATCTAAAATTAAAATTATTATTTTGGGATCTCCGTCAAAATCAGGCGGAGTGCCGAACGTCTGGACATCAGTTTCATAAATTCCTTTATCCGGATCAGCAGGAGTATAGGAATCAAAATATTTTGTTATGGAATCAACTGCTGCCTGGGTAACTCTGCCGTTTCCTCCTGCAACCCATTGGGAATCCTGAACAAAAACATAACAATGTTCCCCTACTGCCCTGCAGGTAGACTCTACTTCATACTCTTCTTCAGAACGCATATTGGTTGCCCACCAGGTATGAGAATCGCCAATCTCAAAATCCCAGGCAGTACGTTTATGCATTCTCTGCTTTTGTTGTATTTCAGGATGTTTTCTGATATATTCTGTTAGTTGTTGTTCCTGTTCATATAAAACCATGGAACCAGGGATGCCATTAAATTTCCTTTGTTCACTAATACTCTCCTTAACAAGTTCTGTTTTTTGAACAGTTATATTATTATTCTGAGCATACACCAAAACAGTCAGGGACAGAAAAAACAAAACTTCAAGAAACAATGATCTTCTTCTCATCTTTCATGCTCCTTATCAGTAATTATATACTTTTTTACTTTAACAAATGTACCTGCTTCATTTGTATCAATACTGTCATAATAAATCAATACTTCTTTTCCCTGTAAGTCCCATAGCGTTTCCTGTATTTCTTCACCGCATTGAAGATAATATACATTTCCTTTTATGTCTTCCAGAGCAAGACGTGTAAAAGGCTCATTGCCGGTAATAAAAACCACTCCTTCTATTGTCCTGGTTTCCCGGGTCTTATTAAATAAAGAACAATTAATTATAACAATAAAAATAAAAAATAAAGATATTTTTCTTACAATTACCATTGTATTCATTATATTGATACATCCTTTCATTTCAATAAATTATATATTTATTGGATAAAAGGCAAGAAAAGTTTAATTTTTTTATTTGAAAAAAATATTATAAACTCTATATTTCAATTATGAAGAATTCACCGAATATTCCTTTATTCCCTGATTTCAAACCTATATCACTCAGATATAAAAATTTCTTGCACAAAAAACTGTGGAATTATCAGCCTCAGGCATCAGAATATAATTTTACCAATCTGTTTATTTGGAAAGAATATTTTAAATTAAAATTCTCTGTTCTGGATCAATGGCTGTTAATTTTATGTGAAGCAGACCCACGACATCCTTATTTCTTCCAGCCTGTAGGACCAGGTAATCGAGCTGAGATTGTAAACTATATGCTCTTCTGGCTACAGGATAACTACTCTGTTACTGATCCGTTCATTAAAAGAGCTGACCAAAGACTTATTGATGAAATACAAAATGATCAGAAACTGTATTATGAAGCAGACAGAGACTATTTTGATTATATATATTATACTCAGGATTTAATATATCTGAAGGGACAAAAATATCATTCAAAACGAAATCATTTAAAACAATTTTATAACAAATATGAATATACATATAAAAATTTAAACATGAAAACTATTGATGCATGTAAACAAATTGAAGAAAAATGGTGTAAACATAAAGGTCATTTAGAAAAAAAACAAATACAAGCAGAATGTGCAGCAATTATGTTATTATTAAATTCATACCATTCTTTAAAAGTCCAAGGAGGAATAATTTATATAAATGAGAAACCGGTCGCATTTGCAATCGGAGAATTATTAAACGAAGATATGGCTGTAATACATATTGAAAAAGCAGATCAAAAAATTAAGGGATTATATCAACTTATAAATCAAAAATTTTGTGAGAAAAACTGGAAAAATACCACTTTTGTGAACCGTGAACAGGATATGGGGCTTAAAGGATTAAGAAAAGCTAAAAAATCTTATTATCCTGCATTTCTTACAAAAAAATATATAATATATAAAAAATAAATAACCAGTTATCCAATCATTTTCATTTCTTAAAGCATTCACCCTATTCTTTTCTTTTCATAATTACCAAAGTAACATCGTCATTCCAGTTCTTCTGATTGCCAAACTCAAATACTTCTTTGAAAACCAATTCTACCAAATCCTTGGCAGTTTTATCCTGGTTTTTAACCACTATCTGCTGCAGCCTTTCTTCACCAAACTGCTCTTCCGATTCTCCCAGCCGTTCAATTAATCCATCAGTATATAAAACAAGTATAGAATTTTTTTCTAAAAGTATAAAATTACGCTGAACTTCTATCTCTGGCATAAATCCCAATGTCATACCACTTGGTTCCAGAGAATGGATTTTTTCACCATAAACAACAAAAGGCGGTGGATGACCGGCATTGATATAGAACAGATGATTGCCGTTCTCGATCTCACCAACAAAGAGCGACACAAAATTTGTTGCATAGGTGCTTTTTTGAATTACTTTGTTTAGTTTTTTTATAGTATAGACCAGCCGCATTTCTTCTGTCAGCCCCATCCGCAATCCTACCACCACATCTCTCACCAAAAGAGCAGCAGGCAAGCCGTGTCCACTGGCATCCCCAACACTGACACCAAAATTATTTTCATTAAAATAAAAATATTCAAAAAAATCACCACCAACATATTCTGCTGGCTGAGAAAGACCATATACATCAAATCCTTTAAAATTTGGTTCCTCTCTGGGGAGAAGACTTTTCTGTATTTGTTCAGCTCTCTTTATATCTGTATTCATCATATGGGAAAACAATCTGTAATTGAGAGCGGTTCTTAAGGCATTAAGAAACAGGGTGGTTTCTTCATAACTCCATCCCATACTCAATTCAAATAAAAATATCCACCGTTTTACTGGAGTATGCACATGTATAGCTGCAGGAGTAATTTTTTCATAATCAACTCCAAAATTAAAATCTTTAATATAAAACAATTTATCGTATATCATAAATCCATCTTTGGATATCTGCTTAATGGTTTCACTATTGATCGGAATTCTACTTTTTATACCAGTTGATTTTTTATTAATAGAATCTACCAGTACATAATAATCCCCTCTTTTTTCATAAATATGGGAGTTAATAATATTTAAAGATTCACCAAATTTTTCATGAACTTCTGTTAAAATTGAAAAAAAGAAATTATCATGAGATCTCTCCTTCCTTATCTTGGAAAGGATAGAATCCAGTTCACGATAAAATACTTTCGGTTGTACCATTATCTCCAGACTCCTTCGATTTCAGCACCGCATTGGGGGCATTTTCCATCTTTTATAGTATTATCGATTATCTGATATCCTATTCTCCGGATAAGCCGTGCTCCGCAAGAATAACAAAATGTATTTTCTCCATCATCACCTCTTACATTGCCGGCATATACAAAATGTAATCCAGCTTCATATCCAATATCCATTGCTCTCCAGATTGCATCAACTGGTGTTGGCGGCTTATCAAGCATTTCATATGTAGGATAAAAACGACTTATATGCCAGGGAATTCCGGGATCACATTCAGCAATAAATCCTGCTATATCTTTTAACTCTTCTTTAGAATCATTCACATCCGGAATTAACAGAGTAGTCACTTCAATCCAGACTCCTGCTTCGTTCATTCTCTTAATCGTATCCAGAACCGGTTGTAATCTCGCTCCGCATATTTTTTTATATGTTTCATCTTTAAATGATTTTAGATCAATATTGGCTGCATCCATATATTTTGAAATTTCCTGAAAAGATTCTTTAGAAAAGTATCCATTGGTGACAAATACATTTTTTATTCTCTTTTCCCTTGCCAGTTTTGCTGTATCAAAGGAATAATCCCAGAAAATTGAAGGTTCAGTATAGGTGTAAGCAATTGACCGGCATTTATTATCTGAAGCAGTTTTAACCACCTCTTCAGGTGGAAAGCTTCTCCCTATTATAGTTTTATTCTCCCTGGGAGACTGAGAGATATCCGCATTCTGACAATGTTTGCAGCGCATATTACACCCGGCAGTTGCAATAGAAAAAGAAAGCGTTCCGGGCAAAAAATGAAATAATGGTTTTTTTTCTATGGGATCAGTATTGTCAGCAATTGTTTTACCGTATACCAGAGAATACAATGTTCCTTCTCTGTTCTCCATTACCCCGCACAAACCACGTTTCCCTGGTGCAATAGTGCATCCTTGAGCGCAAGTGTAACATTCAACTTTTCCATCTTTTTTCTTATTATAAAGTTTTGCTTCTTTCATATTGCCCCCTGTTTGCATTAAAAATTTAACTTTTATCTTTATTCTTTAGTCTTTATCCCTCTCACATTATAATAACTTTATTTATGGACTGTTCAGATTACTTACTTTATATCACCAAAAAATACCAGCCACCCCCCGGGTTATAACACCTAAAATAAGAGCTATTACTATAGTTAAAATAATAATTATCACAGTTTTCTTTGCCTTGATCTGTTTCCAAAGAGCTCCAATTGTTGCTACACAGGGAATATAAAAAACCACAAAAATGGTAAACACCAGTATTTGACCTGGATTCATCACACTGCTTAAATCACTGGTTCCAAAAGCTTGTATGAGCATTAACATGGAGAGCTCTTTCCTTAGAACTCCAAAGATCAAAGTAACCCCTACTTTTGACGGAACCCCTAATACACCAGTTAACGGAGATAAAAGATTGTTAATGAACTGCGAAAAATTAAAGTACTCTATTAAGGCTAACACTGCACTGACTGCAATAAGTAACGGCCAGGCAATAATAATAAAATCCTTTAAACGCAACCACGTTTTCATTAGCAATACTTTTAATCGTGGTACTTTATAAGCCGGGATCTCCAACATCAATCCCGGGGTAATTTCAGGGAGTAGGCGTTTCATAATTGTCCCGGTAACCCCAATTATAACAAAATTTAATAAATATATTAAAAATACATAAGTACCGCCAAGATAATATCCGACCAGACCCATGATTATGGTCATACGCGCTGCACAGGGCACCATGGTTGCAATCATAGCAGTTATAAAACGATCCCTGGGAGATTCAATGATTTTAGTAGCCATTACTGCAGGGACATTGCATCCGTATCCTAAGACAACAGGGATTACTGATTTTCCATGTAATCCTATCTTGTGCATAATACCGTCCATTAAGAATGCTACTCTGGGAAGATAACCGATATCCTCCAAAAATGCAAGACCAATCAAAAAAGGGATCAGATAAGGTAATACTATTGCAATTCCTCCTCCGATACCCTGAACTGCTCCTTTGGCAATAACTGAAATCAAAGAACCGCCATTAAGGATGTTGTATGTCCAGGCAGCAATATTATCAAAAAAGCCAGTAAGAGGTTTCTCAATCATTTCACCAAACGTAAAAATAACATTAAAAAAAACCAGAAGTATTACCACTAAGAAAAAATACCCCCAAAAATTATGCATTAATACATTATCTATTTTGTCCCGCCAGTCAATGTGTGATTTTCGCAAACGTGTTACTTTCTCAAAAATTGACATGGAAAGACTGTGTCTTTCAGCATTAATCACCTCATCAGAAGTTGTTCCATGTATTTGTTCAACCTCTTCTCTGTATTTTTCAATATTATCGATCAGGTCAGGGTATTGTTTTTTTATTTGCTGCTCAAAATATTCATTTCTTTCCATCAGCCGTGTAGCTATCAGATGCTTTGAAAACCTGTTCTCTGAGTCAAATGTATCTCCCAAGATATTCATCATCTCTTCTATCCGGCTTTCTACATCCTTATGCCCTGTGATATGAGAAGGCAATTGCTTTTCACGGGCTGTCTTCAACGCCTGACTGAGCAGTCTTATAACTCCTTTTCCTTTGGAAGCAATCGTGGCCACCGCCGGAATCCCTAAATGACCCGAAAGTTTTTTTACATCAATTTCGATTCCTTTTCTTTCAGCTTCATCAATCATATTTAAATTAAGAACTATCGGAATATCTAATTCCATTAGCTGAAGGGTAAATTCAAGGCTGCGGGATAAAAGAGAACTATCCATGACATTAATCAATACATCGATTGATTCTTCCAGCAAATATTTTTGAGTTTCTTTGGATATATCATCATTTGCAGTAAGAGAATAAATACCCGGAATATCAACAATTTTACATATACATGTTCCAATACGAACCTGAGTGTGAGTAAAAGTTACAGTTGCTCCGGGAAAATTGGAAGCAATGGATTTATATCCGGCAACTTCATTGAAAATAGTACTTTTCCCACAATTAGGCTGTCCTACTAATACAATTGTAATATTATCGGACCCGGAATTTTTTTGTATATTTTTTCTTTCTGAAGGCATAAATTTTTCTCTCTGTTTACTAGTTAAGCCGTTATTTTTAATCTTTGGGTCTTATGTTTTTGCTGACGTATATAACAGTTTCTGGTTTCCGGCTGCTGTGCTCTGACTTCTTAACATTTCTGGTTAATTTATAACACACTGAAGTTCTCACATTCTTACGTTCTGAGCTCAAACCATATTCTTCTGTCTTCAGTTCTTCTCCACCTCACCAACTCTCCGTCAATTATTATCTTTTATTCTTGTTATAGATTGAAACTGCAACCTTCCTCGCCATACCCCGGCCAACGGCTACATCCATTCCATGAACATTAACCAGAATGGGACCTTTCATAATACCGCTTCTTTTGACTGTTAATATATCCCCTTTATGGATACCCATTGTATTAATCCGGTTTCGTACACCAAAACCACCATTTATTGCTTCTACAACTACAGATTGATTCATCCGTACCTGATCCAGGGTTACATTATCCATATTAATCAACTCTATTTTCTTTATAGTGCATAAAATTCTTAAGTTCCTTAAAAGTTGCCTGACTGATAACATGTTCTATTAAACAGGCATCCCTTTCTGCGATTTCAGATTCTATACCCAGAACCTCAGAAAAAAAACTTTTTAATACAGAATGACGTTCAAACATTTTCTCTGCCACCTGTATACCAGAGATAGTTAGTTCTACAAAATTATATCGATAATGATTAACATACCCCTTTTTATGAAGATTTTTTACCGCACTGGATACACTGGGCATAGAACAGTCTAACTTCTCAGCAATATCCTTTACTCGTACATTGCCCTTATCCTGTTGAATCAAATAAATAGTTTCCAGGTAATCTTCCATATTCTTTGATAAATCTTCACTCATGTTGTCCTCTTAGTTAGCCTTTCATAACAAAGTTAAGCTAAGCTAACTTAATAAAATTTTATTATCTTGTCAAGTAAAAAAAATATTTATTTACACGGAAAAGAATATTGGTACAATACTTCCATCAAATATGCTTAACTGTATGATTGAGGAAATTTATAATAAACCAGAAGACATTGGTTTTAAATATTTAAATCAGTTATATATTAGCATTTACATTTATAGTAATCAATACAATAAAAATGGCGACATCAATTATAGTTATAAAATTCATCTTTATCCAGATTTCGAATAATTATATTTCTTTCAACAACAGCATTGATTTTATGAGGTGGAGCAGGCAATATGGTTTCACTAATTACCACTTCATTCATGATCACTTTATTTACCCATTGTGTAACAAGATCTCTATACATTTCACCTCTCCAGTGAGAACCACCCTTAGTAATAACTTCCATATCCGGCAGAGGCTGTATAGTCAATTTATAGAAGCAATCACCAGATTCAAAATGGATTATAGCACATGGTTTCTTCTGTATTACACCCAGTCCCATTAATTCTAAGGTAATTTCTCCATTTCTGAAATAAGATCCTTCTTTAACATTACTGCCCAGATTAATAGGCGGTTCTGAATAGGCAGATTCATGAACTATTTTCTGTCCAATCTTTTTTAAATGCTGAATTCCCTTACCCTCTGTCGGATCTGCCAGATAAGTACAAAAACTGTGAAAATCTATAAATGTATTATAAATACTGTAAGCAGCTCCCTGGGAAAGAATATTGCCATTTTCATCTTTTAAGTTTTCAAATCGCTGATGATCGATGCCAAAAACTTGATTTTTTTCATCTATGCCACTTGTAAAAGTATAACTCCAGTTTTTTAATGCAGGTATTGTAACTGCTTCCGAACTGTCTTGCTGAAACACAAATTTAAAACAGGTATATGCATTCAGTTTTTTCTGGGAATGCTGAGCAGGAAGATAGTGGACATACATTGTATACTGATCAGTGTGTTTGAGTTTACCATCAAGAGAGTAATTTTTACTGACAGAGTTCATAACAAAATACTGAGGATTATTTAATTTATCCTGGGTAAAATCAAATGTAATATCAAGCAATGCTTTCATATCCTGGGCATATAATGTATAAGAAACAATCTGTAAGCATAACCAGGCAGAAATAGTATATTTTGTAATGGTTGGTTTTTTCATTTTTTAATCCTTTCTTAAAAAAATTTACATTAATCTCAGATTAATAAATCAGCTGTCCTTCTTACTGTCTTTTTGCGTTTGTACAATCTGCTCTAACTGATCTACATAGTTTTCAAATGCTTCTCTTCCTTTTTTAGTAATAGAGCATACTGTTTGCGGCTTTTTATCTTTGAATTGCTTTTTAATAGTTATATATCCGGATGCTTCTAATTTAGATAGATGCGTGCTTAAATTCCCATCTGTTATACCAATAGAATCTTTTAAAAAGGTAAAAGTAGCTTTTACAGAAGAGATCAATACAGATAGAATAGCCAGACGGGTAGGAGTATGAATAATAGGATCTAAATTTAAAATTTTTTCCTGATCCATCTTTCTAACTCCTCTCCCTGTATCGTTTATTTAACAGTATCCCCGGAATCACCCAGCCGATACAGATAATTGTTATCATAATCCACATGCGGGGAATATTTTCTATAAAGGCCAGGCCCACTGCACCTAACCACCAGGCAATACTGCTCAGAGTGATAAATCTGGATTCAAAAATAACACCTGTAGCAAAAATGGCAATGCCCATTATCAGAGATATAAAAATTGGTGTCAGCTCCCACGTATAGAGTTTAAGGAGGGGAAAAAGAAAAAGTATCATTACTGTAGGTACAGAACAGGCAAACCAGATACTGTAACAGATAGTTTTAGGGTAAGATTCAACACGTTGTTTCTTTGATCTATTCCCTACCGTTAAAAAACCAATTATTCCGTTTACTATTAATACAATTGTTAAAAATGGAATAATTAAATAATGTAGCTCCGTTCTTTCTAAAAGATTAACAATAAAAACTGTCACTATTGACGAAATCCCGATAGCAATAAAAAAATGTCCGGATTCAGCAGTTTCTCTTCTGGTTTTCTGAATCATTGATTTAATAATGGAAAGTTCTTGCTGAATTTGCTGGTTATTCATAATATGCTCCTTCAAAGTTATTTAATATATAAAGTACTTTGTTTTACAAAGTAAATGTACAAAACTTTTCCTTACATGTCAAGTATTTTTTTTTGTATTGTTCGAAATTTTTTTGTTGATTAATTAGAAAATATATACTATATTATAACCATTATTTTCAAATTTAATATGATATACAGTTACT
>Ga0180433_10004945_pt1 | contig 18425 bp, 14 predicted proteins | sample SS_ome_8_FD_132980 | JGI IMG/M metagenome (GOLD analysis project Ga0180433, IMG submission 132980) | Hypersaline lake sediment archaeal communities from the Salton Sea, California, USA - SS_1_D_1 metaG | ecosystem: Environmental > Aquatic > Non-marine Saline and Alkaline > Hypersaline >... | reverse complement strand
TGGCTCCTCGCCCCAACCAATTGGCCCATCCTCAAAACCATCGCCGACAAATCCTACGAATGGTTCGCCCACCACCGCCTAAGAATCACCGGCCGAAGCAATCCCTGCCCCTCCAACCGCTGCCGCATTTCGTGAATGGGGCTGGATAAGACAGGGACCGAGACAATTAACCACAACGACTCAACGACACCAAGAGATCGCCCCCTATTTCTATCCCCGTTAAGACGAGCGCGCCCTCGTTTCGATGCCCGTGCAATGAGTCTGCCTTGGTTAGTCCGCAGTGCCAGCCGGCAGCAACATCAGTCGTTCAATCGTAGTCGTCAGATGACGCTGGAGCCTCTGGACGAGTTCCGTCGTCGATCCGAACTCATCGACCAGCCCGCGACGGCGAATTTGGTCCTTGAAGTCCCTCAGCCCGCTTAACTGATCCAGATCAACGTTCTGCGGAAAGGCCCTCGTGCAAAAGTAGATCATTACTGGCTTGCCGGACTTCGCAAACCGTTCGATCTCCTCAATCGTGCCGGATTGTGCTTCACTAGTTGGCGTTCCGACCCGTGTCCAGAACAAGCAGACGAGAATGTGTCCGTCGTCGATGATCTGGCGGTTGATGATCGCTTGCGGCTGGTCCCCGATCTCGGGGGTGGAGTGGGTTTCCCATAAAACGGGCAGCATGACGGCACCAAAGCGCTGCGAGTTGTGGTCGTTCCATGAGTATATCGTGTCCCTCGCCGCGAGCCGTTCTTCGGCAACGTCACTTGGCGAGCCCACGACCACTCGATAGACCGTTGCCCTGTACGGCATGAAGAGCCCGCACCCTTGGAGGAATTCGCGCGGAAGCTCGGGGGAAACAACCATTGTGTCCCGATCAAGCAATGACGGGCCGCGGTGGATGCAGGCAGATAGGCCATTTGCGTTTCTGAAGTCGGTATTCAAGAAGCGGCTACGGTCAAGGACCGCTTCGGCGAAGCAGGCTGACGTTACGTTGGCGTCCTCAAAATTTGCCATGGTCAAATCGGCCCGCTCAAAGATCGCCCCCGAGAGATCGGACTTGTGGAAGTCTGTGCGAACAAGCGTAGCGCCGGTGAAATCTGCGCCCGACAGATCAGCCCACCTGCAATCAGCCCATTCCAGATCGGCATTCCGCAAGTTCCGTCCCGGCAGGTTCTTCTTTGTGAGATCCGTACGGCGCAGGTCCAAACAAACGCCGGGATTCCCGGCCCGCCAAGCAGCGATGGCGTCGTTGCCCTCAAGAACAATTCGGACGTGGTCTTCGTTCGCCATGTCTCAGACTCAGTATAGCTCCAGTGTGCTGATGCAGACAGCTTATCACGCACTGATACTCATCGCCAGCGTCAGCCCCGTGCCCACGAAAAACCCGACATTCACGCAACGAGAAGGCGGGTGAGCCCCCATGGCGTTGCTCGGGGAGTCGAAGCGGGACGCGACTCGTTTTCCCGTTCTCTGCTGAGCGATCAAAGTAAACATTCGCCTTGCTAACTTCATTGTATCCCTTTTTACTCGACCAATCCGGAGCTATCTTGACCTCCAACACTACTTGTTAGCGTCTATATCGACAATAGCGTACCGATCACGGGTTATCCGCGTCAAATCGCTGTTACGTGCTTTGGAATGCCACTGCGCGGCCTAAAACGCAAACGGAGCAACAACGGATTGAGCCGCTGTTGCTCCGAATTTGTGTATCTATTTTTTGGGTGCCAGGCGAACGACAACAGGTTGCTTGTCGCTTACCGACGGATCCGTCGGCCCAGTGCCAAGCCGCCCAAAGCTAACAAACAAAGCGTCGAGGGTTCGGGCAAAAACGTCACATAGGCAGGCTGATTCAAACCGCCGCCGCTGACAAACGTATCGACAAACAGCCCCGTGGTGCCGTTATAGCGCAAGACGCTATCCGTATTGAAACTGCACACATAGAGATTGCTATCCGGCCCAAAGCCCAAGCCGACAGGCGCATCCAAGCCGCTACCGCTGGCGAACACATCGATGAACAAGCCGGTCGTGCCGTTATAGCGCACCACGTTGTCACTCGAGAATCCGCTAACATAAAGGTTGCCGTCCGCGCCGAACGTCAAACCGTGGGGGTCGTTAAGACCGCCACCGCTAGCGAACACGTCGACAAACGCACCGGTCGTGCCGTTATAGCGTAAAACTTGATCCGTGCTAAAGCTGCTCACGTAAAGATTACCGTCCGGCCCAAATGCCAAACCCGTCGATCCGCTCAAGCCGCCGCCGCTGGCAAACACATCGATAAACGCACCCGTCGTACCGTTGTAGCGCAAGACACTGTTGCTCGTGTAGCTGGAGACATACAAGTTGCCATCCGGGCCAAAAGCGATCACCTCCGGACTGCTCAGACTGCCGCCGGTTGCAAAGCTGTCAATGAACACACCGCTTTGGCCGTTGTAACGCAAGACTTCGTTGCTCGCATGGCTTACGACGTAAAGATGCTGGTCGGGACCCATCGCGATCCCTTCCGGATCATTCAACCCGCCGCCGCTCGAAAACACGCCCAGGCTGGCACCGGTTTGCCCGTCGTAGCGAAGCACTTGGTCACTTCCAAAGCTGCTAACAAGCAGGTCCACCTGGGCCGCGCGAACCGAACCCGCTGCCACTGCAATGGCAACAACGAACGATACCAACAACCGATGCAAGAACACTGGTCTCAATCGCGTAGTCATCTGCTTCCCTCTCCCATGGCTGCCAGCAACAGCCTAATGGACATGCTGATAGGATCAGAGCCGACTCGTTCCTTAAAAAAACCGGGAAACCCAGCGACTCACCTTCGAATACCCCCCATTGAGATGCCCGAATCTCAACAGCCGACCGATGCGGTCATATCACAGCCCTGACCAGCAATCGAAGTGCTGACCCAGAAGCCCCTTTTCTTCTCTGCCGCGATACTTTTGTTTTATTGTACGCTTCTCGCCACCCAAACTGTCAAGTTTCAGCTTCAAAAATATGAAAAAGCTTTGTTATCGGACATACCATTAACTTGGTCAAAATGGGCTGGATCGCTATAATGCCGTCTGGGTCAGGTTCTTTCCGACAAATCAGTTTCAGTGCCAGACATGCTTCTGGGGCAACCATGAAACGAGTGCATCAGATCGTGATGGGGTCTGGCGACGGTGCAAATGCGTATTGGAGCCTGTTCACCGTTGTCCTAATGATACTGTGTGGGCTACTGGTTCATGCAAGCTGGGCCACGAAGCACAAAGCCATCTCACAACCGATAACCGTCACGACCCGTAACAGCAACCACCGCGACAGTACGCAACGAGTGGCAGCTGGATGGGTAGCCTACCCAGCAAGCAATCTCATCGCCAGACTGGCCATGCCGATCCAAACAACGGCCATCTCAAATGGACCAACGATCGACCTTTGGTATGGCCTTCATCAAGCGTTCGGCCAGATCGGGCATCCACAAATATGGGTCAACGTGTTGGGGAATGTCAGCGACCCCGATGGCGTCACATCACTCACCTATTCCCTGAACGGCGGTCCCGATATTCCGTTATCGATCGGGCCGGACGACCAACGATTGGCGGCCCCTGGCGATTTCAATGCCGACATTTTGAACACCGACCTCCTCGCTGGACCAAACCAACTCGTCATCAAAGCCACAGATACGCTCAATAACCAATCAACAGAAACGGTCACCATCGATTATACGTGCGGTAACGTATGGCCTTTACCTTACGCGATCGACTGGAGTTCTGTGACGAACCTACAGGATGTGGCCCAGGTCGTTGACGGCCAATGGACACGCGAAACCGACAGCATCCGACCTATGGACATCGCATATGACAGACTTTTGTCATTTGGAGACATAACCTGGATGGACTATGAAGTCACGGTGCCGATAACCCTCCACGGGTTGGTTCTCGGCGGACCAAGCGGGCCACCGGGATGCGGCCTTGTGATGCGATGGACCGGACATACGGACGACCCGATTCCCGATATGCAGCCTAAAGCCGGCTGCTTCCCGTTAGGTGCCATTGGCATGTGGCGATGGGATAGCACCGGGACATCCGCCAAGCTGCAATTCTGGGAAACTGATATCAGTCAGAACTTCACGCCCGTTCTCGAAGTCTGCTACCTCTTCAAGATGCGCGTGCAATCCACGCCGGACCACGGCGGACTCTATAGCCTAAAAGTGTGGCAACAGGGTACGTCCGAACCCGCCGACTGGAATCTGACCTACCAAGCCGATACGTCAAACCTGCAAAACGGCTCCTGTCTGCTTCTGGCTCACCATGTGGATGCGAGTTTGGGCGACGTCACGGTGACCGCGCTGCCGTTGGCCATTGCTAACATCCGCGTTACGCTCAACGAAGACCATACAGCCGCCACCCTTACCTGGACAACCAACGAGCCGGCGACCAGCAGCGTGAGTTTTGGCCCTACGACAGCCTACGAGAACGGCACCCTCCATGACAGTACATTGACAACACATCATACCATGAGCCTAACCGACCTTAACGCCGACACGGTCTACCATTATCAACTGACGTCAACCAATGGAAGCAGCCAAACAGTCTATTCCGCCAATAGAACTTTCGCCACGCATGTCTCGAATATCGTATCGGACGATTTCAATACGTGTCGCCTAAACACATCGCTATGGACATTCGTCGACCCCGTTGGCGATAGCACATTGACCCTGACCGAAACACATACGCCCAATGCGTGTGCGACCATCGCCATCCCTGCCGGTACCGATCACGACATTTGGACTTCCGGCAACTTCGCGCCGCGACTCATGCAACCCGCCAATGACGCAAACTTTGAAATCGAAGCGAAGTTCGACTCACCTCTAACCGAGCAATACCAAATGGCCGGCCTACTGGCCAAACAGAGCGATACCGACTTTGTGCGGTTCGATTTCTACAGTACCGACTCGGAAACGAGAATTTTTGCCGCCTCCTTCACAACCGGATCGGTCTCAACGCGAAATAACAGGGTGATTCCGAACGGCTACCCCCTCGTGATGCGCGTAAGGCGTGAAGACCACCACTGGACCCAATCCTATTCCTACGATGGGCAAACATGGATAACCGCCACCACGTTCTACCATCCGATGGCCGTAACCGCGGTCGGCCCCTTCGTAGGCAACGCCACCGGAACCAGCTCACCTGCATACACTGGTTCCATCGATTACTTTTTCAACACAGCATCCCCCATCGCGCCCGAAGATGGTCTCCCCCATACGCCGTCGCCCGGCGACTTCGACGACGATTGCGACGTGGACGATAACGACCTGACGACATTCATATCTTGCGCCTCTGGACCGGCTGTCCCCCACAACGGAACACCCACCTGCCAGGATGCCGACTTCGATCAGGACGGCGACGTAGACACCAGCGACTTCGCAACCCTCCAACGCTGCATCAGCGGCCCAGGCAACCCCGCTGATCCGGCTTGTGCGAATTGACCGAACCGACCGACCCTATATCTCACGCGTTACGCCCCGCCGTCATCGCCCGCAAACTGTCCTGTGGCAACAAAACGTTACGAGGCAAACGCATCTGGGAGATCCTCACCAGCTTAGCCACCACCTGCCACCAACGAGACCAAAACTCCACCGAGTAAATCAGCCCTCGCGACCAGTATCCCCAGCCGCCACACACGTACCGGGCGAGAGCCCGCCCCACGGGACTGATTGAAAGATGAGTCAAGCCTTGACTTGTCTTGCCACAGGCCATCTGGCCCCAATGGTCGTCCGTCTAAGGCAGGGGAATGTCTTTCACATCGAAAGGCACAGTAGTCATCCCTGAAAAAGCCGCTTTCCTGATTTTCGCAGCCGACGCTGGCGTTATTCGGGGCGGGCGAGTCGGGTCGGCCTGTTCGCACGGTCGTTACGCGGCGTACATTGGGGCAAAACTCGGGCTCGGGGCGCGATGGCGATGCTTTGTAGTCGGCCAATCAGCACACAAAAGACCTTCGAGCCAGCGAATCAGCGTATAAAAGAACCGCCGGAGCAGTTTGCGCATATTGCTCCCGGCTGCGGCCAACACAGCGTTGATCGCATCGCCATGCAAGCCGGCTAGGAAGCACCGGTCCATGCGGTGATCGCTCTTGAGATGGCCAATCTTCGGCTCCACCGCGCTGCGACGTCGGCGACGTTTTCGTTCCGCTCGCGACGCTCCGTTGTATCGTTGACCGGCGATATGCACCTCGGCAGCACCCGTGTAATCATGTCCCCGATAACCCTTGTCCACATACGCATCCGTAACCGAAATGCCAATAATGGACTCGACGGCCGTCAATGTCTCAGCCAGCGTGTGTCCGTCGTATGGATTGTTCGCGATCATTCGCGACGCTACGATCCAGTTGCCGCCGTTCGTTGTTGCGATGGCGACCTTTTGGCCGAACTCATACCGCTTGTGAGCTTTGCCCTTGCTGATGCACTGCACCTCCGGCTCGTGCAGGCTGTACAGCTTGTGCGAATCCTTCGGCTGCTGTTGTCGTATGCGGTTGGCGCGTGCCAATAGTGTGACAAGGTCATCATCGAGGGCCTCCGCTTTACGACGGATGTCACGGATGAGCCGACCCACGTAGGTGCGCAGTTTACGCAACTGCCGACGCATTCGTTTGTACTGCTTGGCATGAGCGTAACGACCCGCTTTGACCGCCGCCTTCTTGCCAACGCGCACATACGACTGTCGCAACCGGACACCTCGCGATTGGGCAGCATGGACGAGCTTCACGACGGCCTTGTACAGCAACTTCGAGTCAGTCGGAAACGTTACGTTCTTTTCCTGGACGGTCGTATCCACGTTGACCCGCTGAAGATCGCGCAGCGATACCTGCTTCTCGCGAACCGCCAGGTCGATCGTCTCTTTGAGCAACTCCGCCAGTCGCTCCGCTCCCACGCGATTCCGCCATTTGGTCATGCTCGTCGGATGAATCGGGTACTCATGCTGCATGTGCGTAAAGCCGCAGAAGTACTGCCAATACGGATTCTCAACCCAGCGTTCGACCAGCGATTCATCCGACTCGTTGAACGTGTACTTGAGATAGTGCAAGCCAACCATCAGCCGCATGGCCTTGGCCGGTGCACCCATGTCCTCGCTGTAGCTGTCCGCGAAAGCCGCGTCGAACCGCGACCAGTCGATCTTGCGAGCCAACTGAATCAACGCGTGGCCGGGGTTGAGAATCTGATCGAAATGAGCCTGGAAAAGCTCAAAAGCATCGCGAGGCTGAGGTTTGGGCTTCATTGCATCCGTTCCACTATTGCAAGGTTTTGATCGTCCGTCCGTGGTTTCCTTGCAAAGTATACACGCAAACAAATGCCAATTCAGCCCCAAAATGCTGAGGTTTTATGCTTTTTCAGGGACGACTATTAAAGCGGAGTAGGACGAACAAGAGCCCGCCCTACGGCACTGAAAAAACACCGAAATTCCGCTTAACCTAATGGCATTTAACTGCGTCTCCGTATCACGCGCCGTATCATACTCGCTAGGATCGCTGAAAGTGCGCCCAACATTGACGAGATCAGTACCATCATGACAAAAGCAAAGACGTGCCGTTCGTCCCAATTAGTGTTACGTAATATCACCACATCAAAGGAAGCAATAGACAGCATGCCAATTGCCACCGTGCTTGCTGCATGACGCCCTGGCCTCGATGTTTCTATCCCTGCGACACACGCCGCAACAAAAACACCAACCCAGAAAACATACATTCCGCTAGATGGCGGCAATTTTGCCGCGAGCGTAGACGACGCCACAAGAACAAAAACTCCGATGCTAATACGCTTGAGACTCACTGGTTCAATCCTCAGCAGGGCAGAGCGGGCTCTTACCCATCGTCACTTACTGAAAAACCGCCGAAAACCCGCTTAACTTAATGGTATTCAGCTGTGTTCCTGTTTCGACTCCTTCGGAATGAGGGAACAAGTTTATAATTCTGGTAGGGACAACCACCTTATATGAACGTTATTGAGCTATCTTCTGACCACATTCGGGGCAGATGCCGGAGACGTTGCCGGTAAGGTTGTAGCCGCAGGTGATGCAGCTGGGGTGGGCGTCCGCCTTCGCAGGAAAGAACGTGCGGTTGGCGACTAGGTAACTGATGACCCCAGTAACAGCCGCTACCGTCCCTCCGAAACACTGGGCAATAGGCCACATCGAGGCCCCTCCGCCTTGGTACGGCACAAAGTATTCATTGTAAATCAAAGCTGCCAAGAGGCCACACCATGGAACAGCGCCCGCCCAAAACACACCTACACCGCCCCTAAGGAAATAGGCGCACGCGAAGCCTACGATAGCGGATGGAATTATTATAATTAGCCAAACAATCATCACACATACCCCCGATAAGAGTGCTTCTCCTGCTGGGTGAGCGTTCACCTTTTTGCTTCGTCATGTCCGCTTTTTGCTCGCCCATGCAAGGGCATGTTTGGCCTCCTGCGCCATTTGCTTTTCACGGTCCTACGTATGGACATCGTAGCGATGGCGAGGTATCAGGGTCAAATTCTTGCCGTTGCCCTCTGTGACGGTGTGGCTGTCGCAGGCGTTACCCTACTGCACCTCGGGGGTCCGATGACTTGCCTTGGTGGCAGTGAGGCCATAGCGAGGCAGAGCAGTCTTTGCGTTGGGCGGCTTGGGCCTCTACAATCCTGCTCATGCTGGCGAAGCTTCGAAGTGTCGCGTTGGTGGGGATTGAAGCGATCGAATGCGAGGTCGAGGTGGACGTCGCAGCGCGGGGTTTTGCGCATGCGGCGATCGTGGGGTTGCCGGATGCAGCCGTCAAGGAGAGTCTCGAGCGCGTTCGCAGTGCATTGAACAATTCGGGGTACAAATGGCCCAAGCATAAGACGCTCATCAATCTGGCACCGGCGGATATCAAGAAAGAAGGCCCGGCGTTTGATTTGCCGATTGCACTGGGGATGATCTTTGCCGGAGATGAAGGGACGCCGGAGCGCGTTCGCGAGTACTTGATTGCCGGTGAGTTGGCACTGGATGGTCACGTCCGCCCGATCAAGGGTGCTTTGTCGATGGCGATGCTTGCCCGCGAGTGTGGTGCTGCCGGTGTGCTTATTCCTCGCGAGAATGCGGCAGAAGCGGCGGTGGTCGAAGATGTCGAAGTGATCGGTATCGGTACATTGGCCGAAGCGGTTGGTTTTTTGAGCGATCAGTTGCCACTCGAACCGACGGCGCTTGATTTGGATGTGGTGTTTGCTGATGCGGCTCGCTATGAAGAGGACTTCGGCGATGTTCGCGGTCAAGAATTGGCCAAGCGTGCGTTGGTGGTCGCTGCTGCGGGTGGGCACAACTTGTTGTTGATTGGTCCGCCTGGCACCGGCAAGACGATGCTCAGTAAGCGGTTGCCGACGATCCTGCCGCCTTTGACGTTGCCTGAATCGCTCGAGACTACACGGATTTACTCAGCAGCAGGCAAACTGCAAACGGGGCAAGCGTTGTTGGCGCGTCGGCCGGTGCGTTCGCCTCATCACTCGGCCAGTGGTCCGGCACTGGTTGGCGGGGGTTCCATTCCGCAAGCGGGCGAGGTGTCGCTTGCCCATCACGGGTTGTTGTTCCTCGACGAGTTTTCCGAGTTTCCGCGGTCGATTTTGGAGACGCTTCGGCAGCCGCTCGAGGAGGGTGTTGTCACGATTGCGCGTTCGCATTCGGCGGTCTCGTTTCCCGCGCGGTTCATGTTGGTGGCAGCGATGAATCCGTGTCCGTGTGGATATTTTACCGATCCGAACAAGCCGTGTAAGTGTTCGCCGAATCAGATTGACAAGTACCTGTCACGCATCAGCGGCCCGTTGATCGACCGAATCGACATTCATATCGAAGTGCCGCCGGTACCGTATCGTGACTTACGAAGCCAGCGCAACGGAAGCGACAGCGCAACAATGCGCGACGAAGTAGTCAAAGCACGTCGTATTCAGCGCGAACGTTTTGGTGCCAATAGTACGACACTCAATGGTCAAATGAGTTCCCGTCAACTTCGCAAATGTTGCGCATTGGATGCAGCCGGCGAGCAATTGCTCAAGCAAGCCCTCACCGAGCTGGGCCTCTCCGCCCGTGCCCACGACAAGATCCTTCGAGTAGCCCGCACAATCGCAGACATCGCCGGCGAAACAAACATTCTCGCGGAACACGTCAGCGAAGCAATCATGTATCGCCGACTGGATCGACAGTTGTAGAAAAATGAGCAACGACAATTATCTCGCTAAACCCCATAAATATGAACAACAACAGAATCCGCGTAACGCTGCCAACAGGTAGGAAGAATCGCCCAACGATGCATAAGTGCCACAATACAGGCACAACCTACTGTCGAAGCCAAAGAGGAAACATCACTAGTTCCGCAATAATATCACTACAGCTGTGCAGCCGCCGGTGAATCCCATCTTCAATCTGGCGATGCTTCCTTTATGAAGGGAGGTGTGATACTGATTTGTTTCACACGTCAATGGGTCGTGATAGGGACCCGGGTTACCCTGGGCCCCTACCGCGACCGAAATACTGATGGTTTATAGTTTTCGTAACCGTTCACAGTAATCGAGGATAGCCCGTGTTGCCCCAGTGGGCTAAAACGGATTACGTTGCGGTTTTATTTTCTGCAGGTGGCTAGCGTGGTCCAGATGCGTTCGCACCAGCGCATGCCGGCTTCACCCCGCGTTCCTTGCGTGATGTAGCGGTCGATCACCGAATGACGGATTTCGCGTTCGGTTCTATTGTTGGTCGGTTCCACATCAGGTTCGCTTACAAAACGAAAATAGTCTTCCGCTGACTTGCCTTTGAATCGTTTGGCCAGTTTTTTCGCCAGCGCATGATTCGGCGGACGACGCATTCGACGCAGAAACGCATGCTGGATCTTGGCCATTCGTCGTGTCAGGTATTTGGCAGTATCGTCCGTTCGGCGATGCAGGGTTTGAAACAGAGTCTTGAGCCATTCGAGCAGTTGTTTTCCCCAGCGGGACAGTGTACTCGTGCGGTGCTCCTCCAGGAAATGTATCTCCCGAATCAGATGGGCCATGCAGTACTGCATACGGACCCGAAACAGCCGGGCATATTTGCGATAAGCGCCCCAGTAATCCGCACCGATCAATCCGTTGAAGTCCTCGCCCAGCATCGCTTCCAACACTCCGCTGCCCCGCGAGGAATCGATATGAAATACGCTGTAGGCCGGCGTCTGAAAACACCAGGCCCAATGCAGCTTGCCGTCGTCGTGATGGCCGGTTTCATCAATGCCCAGACGTGGCTCCCGCGGCAAACGCTGGACGAGTTGTTGGAGTTCTTCTCCAATCGCGCGATCTTGTCTTCAAGCGCCTTGATGGTTTCCTGGAGTGCCGCGACGGTTTCCTTGAGCGTCTTGTTTTCCGCCGTGAGTTGTTCGATCAAAAGGTCTTTGGCATCCATGCCTCTTGTGTACCACGTTATCCACAAATGCGCAAATTTTGACATTTGGCTTTTTTGTGAAAATATCTGTGAACGGTTACCATTTTCGTTTCTCCAAAGTGACGAGACATCGGTATCCCGCGTAGCGTCCGAACCGCTCGAACGCGCGTTCCATCTTCCACAGTAGCGGCTTGGCAAACCGGGGTAGCCAGTTCTTTTGCTTGAACCCGCCGCATATCGGCCAGAGGAACAGACTGAAGCATTCACGGTGCGTGATGGACAGTTCTGGAAAGAGTTTGATAAACCGCGCCGTCTGTTTCCAAAAGATGGCGCGGGCGACCCCCTGGTCGCTGCTCCAGGGATCGTGGTCGTTGATCAGCGGTTCATCCTGTGGCTGATCGAGTGGGCGAATGGACAGGCTCGCGGGCTCCGGGTGCAGGAACCGAAAGACCGGCCAGCTCAGCGGGCTGAGGAAGACGTCGAGAATAACAAGCCGCCCGCCGGGCTTGAGAACGCGTACCACCTGACTGAAGAACTGCCTCTGGTAAGCCAGATGATGCAGCAGGTCGATGGTGATGATATTGGCAACGGATGTGTCAGCTAGCGGGAGCGAAGCGGCGTCGGTGACCAAATCGAGCCACGGCGCGGTTATCACGTCGCTGGTGATGACGTTGGGCATGGCGTATTTTAGTGTGCCCGGTCCGCTTCCGAGCTCGATGGTCGGCCCAGAGATGTCGGCGAGCTGATCGGCGATGCGGGCGTAGAAATCACGGTACACTTCTCGCAAAATCGGCTTGCGATGCCAAGTCTGGCGGTCGCCGACGGCAATGTCCAACGCAGCATCGTATTGTTTTCCGGTCGCACGATCCGGCGGTGCGATTGGCGCCTCCGAACGAACGCCTCGCGACGCCAACAGGCCCAACGGGCTGGCTTGATCAAGATGTACTCGGCCTGCCATGAATCACCTTTGTTGTTGGCATGCCAACCAGTTCGCCTTCAGACGACGCTTCGCGGTCTGATAGCGCTCGAGTTTGTCCAGAAAACCGTCCGGGGCGACCAGCGGCAGCGGCACGCGCCGGGGCTGATAGCACGCATCGTATCGGGTATTGATGATACCGACGTCCTCGTCGACCCAAGGCAATGCCCATTTCGATCGAGCGTAAACGAATCGTACCGGCCGACCTTTGTGCGACAGCCGGCAGACGAGCTCAAACGTATCGGCGGCCTCAACCAGCGACTGGTACTGCACGTCGACGATGACCACGTCGGCGTCGGTGTAGGTGTCTTTGAACAGCGGTGCCACCAGGTCCCGCGGTATATCGTAGTGTGCGAGCACCCTTCGGCCCGTGTAGTACTGAGCGACACTGATTTCCATGCCTTTGTTGGTGTGGATGGCGAGGACGGTCGCTTCCATTGGCACGTGTTCACGGACATACCAGCCCGCCGCCTTAACTCCACTGTCGGGGCGCACGTTGCCCCAGCCGGTGAAGATGCCGGTGTATCGCTGCAGGCCGGACCCCGCGATCACGACGTCCACGCTGCCGAGTGTCAGTTGGACGAAGGCGCACAAAGCCAGGATCGCCCAGGCTGAACGCCATCGAGGCAGCGAACGAAACAGGGTGCATAGCCACCATGCGCCGAGCAGACCGGCGGTGTAAACGGTCTCACACATGTAGTAGTTCGCGTAGCCGGTGGCGTTCCAATTTACCAGCAGCACGAAGGGTAAAATGGCGGTCCATGCCCAGATGGCGATCAGGCCGATTCGCTTTCCCTGGTACAAGCAAACCAAACCGGCCACCGTACCAGCGGCGGCAATCAGACCGAACACCACCCCAAACTGCCCGAACCACATGTCCGGATACTCCAGGATCTGTTGGAAACGCAGTCCAAACGTGCCGACGTTCCGCTTCGAGAGAATATGCCCCAGTTGCCCTTTGCCCGTCCACATCCAGGAAGCGATGATAACCGCCAGTGCGAGGATGCAAGGCAAAACGTAGCCGCCACCGATCGCCCAGATCGCGGCTCGACGGTCGCTTCGTCCAGCCATCGCGCGTGATGGATGGCGCCAAGCCAGCATCCAGACCACCATTAGCGTCACCGGCAACGCCAACACATGGAAGCTACTGAGGCAATGCGCCAAGAGTGCTGCCGCCGCGATCGCGAGCTGCCAGATCCGTCGGTCGTCGAGATAGGCGAGCGTTGCCCACAAAGCGACTGTGCCGGCGAGAAGCCAAGCGGCATGGTCCGCCCATGCATAGTGAGCATCTGTCACCAGCAGGGGTAGGATGGCACAACAGGTTGTCCCGACCAGTGAATCGACACGAGGCCAACTCAACCGACGCAGCAGCGGATACGTGATCGCTACCTGGGCGAGACTCAGCCACATGGTCGGCACGCGCGTTGCCGTCTCGTTGATCGGCAGATGCAGCAGTGTCAGGAGTTCCGCGAACGCGCGGTGTAGGATCGGTAACACCGGACCGTATGGGTAAGCGAAAAGCCAGGCGATCCCGTAGTTGTGGCGGATCATGTGACCCATGGCGGCCTGGTCGGACGACTCGAAGGTTGCCCCCATATTGGCGGCCCGAAGAATCACCGCCAGCACGACCAGCCCCATGACGGCAGCGAAATGCCCGGGACGGATCGCCTGCCAGAACGCGGTGACGTGACTGGACGAGCGAGACCCTTCGAGCAAGGTCGCCAGATCAGGATGGTTTGCGTTGATGCTCATGTCAAATCAGTGCTCTTTAAAAGGTCGCAGGTTGAGGGTCGGCCCCTGCCGTGCACTTATTGGCGGTGGCCGACCGGGATTGCCGGGCCACGCGGCGCCAGCGACGCCGGGTGCTGAGAATGTCGCGGAACCACTTGGCGTAACGCGTGTCCTCACGTCCGGTCAGCAAGGCTCTCGCGAGCGTGCGGATCGTTCTGATCGGTCGGAGGAGCGAGGACAACAGGTAAAAGTTCAGATAGAGCCGGATCATCCAGCGATTCAACTGCTCGAACGTCAAGGCATTCGTACAAAGGGTCTGCGAGACTTTAGCGTTGTAGCTGTCGATAGGTGACAGCAAGAAGTCGTCGTTGATGTCGATCTTGCCTGCCGCTCGCAACTGCTCGAACAGAACGGATCCAGGGTAGGGGATGAACTTGGCGACGCCCACGTCCTGAACGCCCATCCAGGCGAGTTGGCGAATGAGTCGCTGCGTGGTGCGAAGTGTAGCCGGCGTTTCGGCGGGCAAGCCAACGACGAAGAAACAGTTAAGTTTGAGCCCATGACGCAGGGCGGATCGGATCGACGATCGCATTGCGTCGAGATTCACCTTCTTCTGGACTGATTCGAGCAGCTGTGGTGACCCGCTTTCGGGGGCGTAGGACATGTTGCGGCATCCCGTGGCGGCGAGCAGCGCGCAGACTTCGTCATCGATCGCTTCGCAACGGGTACCGGACGGCAACTGCCAGGTGATATTCAGGTTGCGGCGGAGTAGTTCCCGGCAAAAGGCCATAATCCACCGTTTACCAACGACTGCGGTCAGATCCTGGAAGTGGAAATCGGTGGCTTGGTATCGCCTCATGTAGGTTTCGATTTCGTCGCAGACCTGGCTGACGTCGCGCACCGCATAGCGGGTGGTCCACATCCGGGCGGAACTGCAGAAGGCGCAGTGATACGGACAGCCTCGGGTCCCGAGGATCGGCATCGCCCTTCCCTGGTTAACGCCGTTGAACTGATGACGTTCGATATAGGCCTCGATGGGAAACAGATCCCACGCCGGCCAGGGGATCTGGTCAACGTCGCGAATCCGAGGTCGGCGCTCCGTCTGGATGATCTCGCCGGCCTGAGCGTAGGCGATGCCCTTGACTGTCTCGATATCGCGGTTCTGGTCGAGACAATCGAGGAGTTCGACGGTGGTTTCTTCGCCTTCGCCGATGATGCAGATGTCGACCGGGCTGGTTTGCAGAACGTGTTCGGGTAGGGCGGAGGGATGTTCTCCGCCGACGATGATGCGCAGGTCGGGGCGGTTGCGTCGGATCGCTTCGAGGATGTCACGTGAGATGGGCCAGAGGGTGCTGAACGCACAGCCCAGTCCGACCACATCGGTGTCGGTGGGGATGCGCTGGACAATCTGATCGCAACGCAGACCTTGCACGAGGATATCGGGGCGATTACGCAAAGGGTTGATCTCATCGGGGGCGTCGCCGATGGTATCGATGACGGTTACGCGATGGCCTGCGTCCCGTACCGCGGCGGCGATATAAGCCAAACCAATGGGCGGATTGGGTGTATGCATCTGGAGACCGCTGGTAGTCTTGATGCCGGGCGGGTTGATCAGACATAGGTGGCTCATTGCGTCATCCCTGACACGTTTCGCTTTTTGCTGGTTCTGAGAGTTTTTAAGAACCTAATAACACAGCTTATGGAACGCGATGCTACACATCTTGAGCATGATCCAAGCATTGTGAAATCGGCGGTTCATCTTGGTCACGCCGGCGATTCGCTCGCGATAATGGACGGGCAGCTCCACAATCTTGAGGTTGTTCTTGGCCGCTCCGAAGATCCAGTCATAATCGCCCCAGACGTCACAGCTGCCGAAGTATTCACGCGACGCTAGCAATTTCGGGTAATCCCGAGCCCAAACCACTTTGGTACCGCAGAGTGTGTCGCGAATCCGTTGTTTGAGCAGCAGGCTGAACAGCCCGGCAAACATCTTGTTGCCCAGGATGTTGAGAGGTCTCATGGCCTGATCCTCAAGGGGATACACCATGCGTGAGCCGTTGATAAATTCGCCCTTGCCATGCGTGATCGCCTCGAAGAATGCGGGCAGTTCCTCCGGCATGACAGTCATGTCCGCGTCGAGAATCATGAAGACGTCGCCGGTCGCCTTGGCGAACCCCGCCCGGCAGGCCGCCCCCTTGCCCTGCCCGGGGCCACTGACCAGTCGAATGTCGCGGTCAGGGTGCTTGGTTATCGCCTCTTGAACCAGGGCGGCAGTTCGGTCAATGCTCTGGTCGTCGACGAAGATGATCTCGGTGCCCGCACCCATCTCCGGAATACGCTGCACGAGATCGGCAATGTTGTCTTCCTCATTTTTGCAGGGAACCACGACGGAGCAAACATGCTGATGTGGTGATTCAAACGGCACAATGGGGCGCGCAACGATATACGAAAGGAATCCCAGAGAACGGGGCACCAACAGTCGGCCGAGGGACGAGCTGAACAACCAGTTCAATCCCGGGATTCGGATCGGCAAGGGCATCGTGTGCCCCTGACGCACCACTTCATAACCACATAGATGCAAAAGCCCTTCGAGATCCCGCGGCGCGAGCCAATTTGGGATCGGCGCGTTGAGTTTCAGTCCCAGCCGACCCGCCAGACGGCAAATCGGTTCCCAGAGATAGTTGTACTGAACGATGATAACGCGCGTATGAGACGCACAGTAACGATGCACCTGTCGAAACGCCTCTCCGATATCGGCCATCTCGCCGATCACGTTGATCAGGGTGATATAGTCGTAAGGCCCGTCGGGGATGTCGGTCTGATCGAGGGACTCAGCAAAACCACGAGTGAACCGAAGGCCGGGGTGCTCGCGTCGGCTGAGATCAACCATCGCCTGACTACAGTCGACGCCGACGCCTTCGCGGGGTTCGACCGCCGAGATCACGTCGCCCGCACCACAACCGATGTCCAGCACCCGTGCGCCGGGTGGTACTAAATACCGGATGAACCGTTTGAGCTTTTGGCGGTAGTAACTGAATCGCCGGTTCCATGTCAGTCGGCGTTCGCCGAGGTTATCGTAGAACACCTGGACGGATTCACTGTTGCCCTGGACGAAGCGTTCATAGGAGCCCGGTTCCGGTACTGACGCCGACGGCGGCTTCGCCACTGCGGTCGAAAGCAAACTCATGCTGATCAGCTCCATTCTGTACCCATTCGGCGCGAAGCATCTCTTCTAGTATGTCATCCAGACTCCTGGATATGTTCCAGTTCGGATAGTGCGTGCGCAGTTTGGAAAGGTTGGTGATATAGCAGATGTGGTCGCCCACGCGGTTGACCGGCTCGTACTGCCTCTTGAGGGGCTTGCCCGTCATGGCTTCAAGGCGTTCGATGCATTCGAGCACCGACGCGCTATTTTTGCGTCCGCCGCCGAGATTGTAGACTTCGCCGGACCGTGGTGCTTCGGCAAACGCGTGAGCGGCTCGGACCACGTCGTAGGCGTGGAGTTGGTCGCGTACCTGCTTGCCCTTGTAGCCGATGATCGTGTACGTGTCACCCCGGACCGCCACCCGCGCCAGATAATTGAGGAACCCGTGCAGCGAGACGGCCGAGTGTTGCGAACCGGTCAGGCAACCGCCGCGTAACACGCAGGTCGGCATGTTGAAGTACCGGCCATATTCCTGTGTCATAATATCGCCGGCCACCTTGCTCGCGCCGAACACGCTGTGTGTGCTGGCGTCGATTCGGCAGGATTCGTCCACGCCGTCGTAATCCTCGGCTCGCGCGTATTCGTAACGGGTCATCAGCTCGACGAGTGGAATCTCGTTCGGCGCGTCGCCATAGACCTTGTTGGTACTCATGGTCACGAATGGCGACTCTGGGCACGATTGCCGGGCCGCCTCGAGCAAGTTGATGGTTCCCATCGCGTTGACGTCGAAATCATCCAGCGGACGATATCGCGCCAAGTCGTGCGAGGGCTGGGCGGCACAGTGGAAGATCATGTCGAACCGTTCCTGCGATATCAGCAGGTTTAGCGCCTGCCGGCTTCGAATGTCGACCTTCTGGGGATGGAAGTCCCTCGTCTCGGCAACGAGTTGTTTGAGGTTCCACGTGGTATCGCCACTAGGTCCGAAAAAATCCTTGCGCATGTTGTTGTCGATGCCGAAAACGCGCCACCCCAACGCGTCGAAGTAACGGACCGCTTCACTGCCGACCAAGCCGCTGCTGCCGGTGACCAATACCTTTTTGGTCCTTCCGGCTTTTCCGTGGGTGGATTGAACGTTAAAACGGGCATCTGAGGAGGTGTCCATGCGAGATACTGAGCTTTATGAGCGGGTATTGGGTCTGGC
>Ga0180433_10004944_pt1 | contig 18426 bp, 31 predicted proteins | sample SS_ome_8_FD_132980 | JGI IMG/M metagenome (GOLD analysis project Ga0180433, IMG submission 132980) | Hypersaline lake sediment archaeal communities from the Salton Sea, California, USA - SS_1_D_1 metaG | ecosystem: Environmental > Aquatic > Non-marine Saline and Alkaline > Hypersaline >... | reverse complement strand
TTTTTCAATGATATCTTTGCTGAACCTGGTATCGATATGCAACAAATTCCCGTCCTGGAAAGGCACTTTTTTCCATACAGCTTTTTTTATAGTCATCATATAGCCCCCCATGGTGCGGTTATACTTTTGTGTTTTACTGTAATAATTTTCCCGGAGCTTTCTCGCTATTTTCCTGTGATGGATTATGTTTGGATTTGTAGAACGCTGGCCCATATAGCATTGATGCAGGTTAAGGTTGCCGATCCTGTTGGTAAGGCATGTAATGATACCTGCTTTGGGATGATTGTTGATGACAAATTGAATCTGATGGCCGAAATCGCTGGTAAGAAACATGGCATCGCCATCGGTGAAGCATGCCCAGTCATCATCATTTGGTAAAAGTGCCATATACCGGTTATAGGCTTCCCCTAAATTTTTCTTAAAAGAGTACGCTGTAAAGAAATAAATCATGTTGCAATTTTAAATATCCGCAATTGTGTTTTAAAGGACAATTTTATAAGTATTTGATTATTAAGTAACAAAAAAATCCTGCAGCTTTCAACTACAGGATTAAACCTATGAAGCACTCGCACCTGGCGAAGGGTTAAGTTTTCTCTAATTTCATCAGCTTTTCTATGGCTGCTTTTTCAACCATTATACTTTCGGGATTCAGTTTTTGAAAGGCTTCCACCTGGGCTTTGTTTTCAGCACTTTTGATCATACCAACGATCTCGCGGGCTGTAGGCGGTTTTTCAGGCTCTCCCGGTATACTGCTTTTTGCAATATCATCATCCAGAATTATCTTTTTCAGATCTTCCGGAATATTCACAAAGCGGTCTTTGATCATATATTTCTTTTCTCCTTTCCTGGTAAGTTTTATATACTTAAATCCTGCCTTCCAAAGCTTTTCAGCCTGTTTAAAGGTAAGCTCCCTCAGATCAACCACACCGCATTCCACTGTATGGAACCTGTTGGGACTTCCCGCTATCTTTTCAAAATATCTGGCTGCTTCAGGGGTCATATTTATAATGATGTGGATCCGTCAAGAGGCACTGAGCCCTCATAAATAGGAGCAGGGCCATTCTGGAATGATTTTATCTGAATAGTCATACCTTTCTGTGCTTCCGATGATTTACCGGTTGATCCTGCATTGGAAGTAAGCATGGCGGGAAATCCCTGCTTAATACCCAGCACCCTTCTGTTGTTATTGGCCTCAAGGACTATCACAACCATTTTGGCAGTTGATCCTGCCCTGGCGAAACCTATCTGCTGTGCTTTGTTTCCAGGAAGGAAAAATTCATACACAGATTCATGGGTGTTATGATCATTGCCTTCAACTTTATTGTCGGTAATCATCCCTGAATCCGGTGTGGCATACAACTCTTTCCAGTATTTCCCTGCTTTGAGTGTAAAATCATCTGTTATCTTTCCGAGGTTTTCCAATGTATCACTGCCGGCATAATCCGGGAAGGTTTGAATATCATCTGCGGGTATATAATATGCAAGAAGCTGTGTACCACCCATATTATCTTCCCCGTCAGTAAGGCCTGCAATATCTGCCCAGGTAATCATAAGCACACCTCCGGGCTTGGGCACCAGCCCGAGTGCTATAAGAGGAAATACAACAAAAGAAGGCTCCACATTTACTGCTGAAGCAATAAAAACGCCGCCGATTATTGTCAGCAGCAATCCTGAGAAAAGTTTAATAAATAATTTCATATTTTGAGTTATTTTAAATTTTTGTATGCAAGGGAGCAGCGTTCCATGGTTACTGCTCCCTGTTTTTCGCGTTGGTTTGGTTTTCAATATTAAGCAGAAACGCTTCCGCTGCTGCTTTCTTCATCCGGAACATATGCAAATACAGCTTCTTCAATCGCAAATCCTACTGCTTCCCACCAGTCGGCAAATACTTTAACCGAATAATCCTGCTCCTGGATCCAGATGTTGCTTGCACCTTCATTGCGGTTGATCAGCCTTATAAAGTTTTCTTTTGGTGTGGTGAAAATAATGTCTTCACCGGCCATAGAAGGAAGCTGGATTAACCTGTTATTGGAATAATCGATCATATCACTCTGTGGTGTGAAGTCGAGGGCGGTACCGTAAAGCTCCTTATACTTTCTTTTATAGGCCTTGTACCATGTGTTGCTCAGAAATACCGGCATAGAAACACCCTGGTACAGCTCATCGATATTATCGACAAAATCATTGATCTTGTCAACGATATTCTCTGTGGTCAGTGATCCGAGATCTATAAAGTTGATGCTGGAAGTTCCGGCAGTTTTCAATTTTTTTAGGATGGTGCAGAACCCGTCCATGGACCTTCCTGTCACTGTAAGGTTGTTGACATCATAAATCCCTTTACCGATAAGCTTCAGTTCCCTGTTGTCAAGGACTTTGGGAATGATGAGCTTTTCGATGATATACCTTGATATCGGCCAGTCTTTCCTTGTTTTTGTTTCATCTTCCATGAAACCGATCCAGCTGTCGACAATATCATCGGGTTTGAAAGGCACATTGATCTTATGCCTGCGGTTGGTGATGGTGATGGGAGTGAAAGTAGGTGTTCCCTTGGCCGACCATGTGGAAGTGAAACCCTGAACGATATCATCGATCACTGCCTGGGCAGCACGATACTCGGTGATGGTTTTCGCAATGGTAGTCATATATTTCTGCGAAACCGTAGGCTGCATCATCAAACGCATGATATTTTTTTGATTGTTGCTCAGATAGGTTCCGAATGCCGATTTTAATGTTGTTAATTCTATAGCCATGATATGTGAATTTTTATATTTATAATTCTATGAAGTCTTCAAAAAGCCCGGCAGAATGATCTACTCGGGTTTCCCGAAATAATCGTCAGCAGCTTTATTAAAGAAGGAATCTTCAGCATCTTTGCCTTCAGGATGATCTTCCTTTTTGTCATCACCATCATTCTTTGCCTCTGTTTCTTCCTCTTCCGGCTCTTTGCTCAGTTCTTCCACTTTGGCATCAAGATCATCAGCACGATTTTTTTCTTTTTCCGTTTCCTTTACCTGATCATCATACTTTTTCTGGAGGTCATCTTTTTCCTGCTCCATGGTCTTGAGGTCATTTTCAAGTTTATCAACTTTCTCAAGCTGATCATTGATTTTTTCAACTTCTTCATCGCTGAAACTGTTGCCAAATTTTGATGTTCTCATTGCTGTTAAGCCCAGGAAGGCTAATAATGTTTTGATTTTCATGTTATTGTATTTTTGATTCGTTTGCTAATTCCATGGTTCTCTGCACCGCATATTCAAAAGACCCGATTTCATCAATAAGGCCGATCTCTATTGCTTTTTCTGCAAAGAACAACTTACCGGTACCCCATACGTCACGGCCTGACTTTAGGTTGTTTTTCCTATTGTTTTCAACACTTTTGAGGAATTCCTCGTTAAACCTATCGGCAAAAGCCCTGATCCCTTCAGTATTACCTTTCAGTGCATCGTAATATTCCTTGTTTTTGTCTTTTGAGGCTTTTGCGTAAATTTCAAGAATCTTGATACCCTGTTGCTTCCAGTGCTCTTCAAAATCAACAATGGTAATGAATGTGCCTATGGACCCGACTTCGGCTATATTTGAATTAGATATGATCAGATCCGTTGCTGATGAGATTTGGTATGCTGCACTTGCGGCCAGATCATCATTAAAAGCCACAACAGGTTTTGATAGTCCGTTGATGGTCTCATTCATCAGCCTTGAAGCATATCCGTTGCCGCCACCGCTTTCAATAACCAGCAAAATTCCGGTTATATTTTTTGTATTGTCCGCTCTTTTTAGTAATTCTGATTTGGTGAGCATTCCGGAAGGACCACAGAATTGATCATATTTTGTAATGGGCCCGTTGATATTCATGACCATAATAGAATTCTCAGGAGCATCTTCAGGTTTTTTACTCAGTCCATAATCACTAACCTGGTAAACACCATTTTTAAAAGTGGCATACCTGGGTTGTGATTTTTTCCTTTCTTCGCTGAAATCTTCACCGGTTTTGAATTCGCCTTTAAGAATAGATTCAACCAACTGAATATAACCGGATGCTGTTTTCAAGTTCATCATCCAGACACCATCGATGATCTCGGAAATTAAGCCTGATATCATTTGCGGTTTATTTAGAATACAATATTATTATGAGAGCAGCCTCTTTTAAAGGACATGAAAGTCAGAAAGTGCTGTAATACATCTATTATCAGGGACTATAGAAATATGATTTCTTTATGCCGCTTCCGCTGAATATGAAATTATGGCCGTTTTTTCCGTCACCGCCGGCATCAATATTAAGATCTGATTTGAATGATAAAGGCTCGGTGGTGGATCCTATAATCTTACGGTTGCCGTTGTTATCGGTATAATCTATGATGAAAAAATAATTTTCCATCTCATCCAGCAAGCTACGGATCTCCTGGGAATCTTTTGGAATATATCCCGAAAGTTCTTTTTCATAGTAATCGCCATTGTCATCTTTCTGACCTATCTCTTTATAAGAAAGTGTGCCTATTGTTGAATATCCAGTAAACCATTGCTTCCCTCCTTCAAGGGTTATAGCTGAATCTATAAGGCCGTCATCGGCATCGGGAATGGTATCAACATCCTGAAAAGGAATGAAATTGAATCCCTGGAGTCCGGGGATATTATCAGCACCATCAAAATCGGGGAAATTATCCATGCTGCAATTTTAAGATAAATGGGTAATTTTCTAAAGGACAGTGCAATTCCGTGATTTTAACGTCGCGGCAAATTACTGAAATATAAAGTTTTAATGCTTAAAGGGACTGTGAAAATTTTTAGAGGACAAATCCCCGAAAAATTTTTTTATTCTTTTTTCAGGGCCTTATACCTGTAATATGATTTTTGAAGCTTATCGAAAGTGATATGATCAGGATCAAGCTTGTATTTGTTCATGAATTCCTGAATACATTCTTTTATCTGGATAATGTTTTTCCCTTTGTTATATCCGTTGGCTGCATCCGGGTTTGGTACCACGCTGTTGCTCATAAATTCAAAAAAAATCTGATCAAAAAGTTTGTCTATATGACGTTCAAATTGCTTAATACCTGTGTCGGATATATAATTGTATATCCGGGGATCTTTACTTCCCTTCATGCTTTTTGAATCAACCTGTGTAAGTTTGATCCTGAGATTGGTGTTTTTCGGGGGCCTGAATTTCCTGGGTGATTTTTGTAATATAGGTTCCAGAACAATGCCGACATAATTGTTTTTTGATGCGATGATCTCCTGGTCTTTTTTGTACATCGCTTTTAAAAAGTCGACCAGGTAGGGTTTGATCCTTAGTTCTATTATACACATCTAAATTTGATTTTTTGTAAATACATATACCATATTATTATCAATAAAAGATTTTAGTTTTCCTGCTGTGGTGTTTTCTGTAACCTTGTATAGTTCATATCTTTTGTCATAATGGCCGTGAATGATAAATTTCATACCTATGTGTTTATTACCCTGATGATGAAAATCATCCATGGTGGCCAGCCTGGTGTTATCAGGAAGTTGATCATAATAAAGGAAGCCATGTTTATCAGTCTTTAGCATCTTGTTTTCTTAAAAACACTTCAAATCCTTTAATAGATAAATAAACAGGAAGATCCTCTTCTTTTAATTCCCCCTTGCAATAATCACCGGTTCCGATAGAAAATATCAAATGGATCTCATCTGTTGAAATACCACGGGCTCTTTTCTTTACTGTAACACCATTGATCTTCCATTTATTCTGATAAGGACCATATACCAGCTCATAACAATAGTATTTTTCAGTGGGCCTGAAACCAGGAGCTGATATTTTATTATGAGTAGTAGATTTCTTGAGGCCTTTTTTATAGAACCATCCCCAGTGGAATGTACAGGTAACAGCATTCTTCCAGTGGCCGCAATGCTCAAAATCATTCTCAGGAAGCCCTGATTTATTATATCCACCATCACTGTAACCCCAAATAGCACTCCAGGTTCCGGGAATACCCGGCATTTTTGCCAGGGTACGGTATATTGGAAACTGGAAGGCAAAGTTGGAATATAAAACAGTTTCTTTGGTTGCTTTATCAAGCTTTAACAACAATCCTATATTGGAATCTAGATCTATATTACAAATATCGATATCATGGCTCCACGGAAACCCTATGCGAAAAAACGCCATGTCTACCAACCATGTTGACCTCCAGCCGGCATTAATGAGGTCTATGTCCCATGGTAAATAACCCAAATTACAGAATAATTTTTGAGCATCTGCATTAATTTTATTAAAATACCCTTCAGGCGTTGTTTTAATATAATCATTTGCATCAGGTAATAAACCCAGCAAACAGATGATTCTGAAACGAATCTTGTAAAAGAAATCTAAAAAGGTATATTTCATTTTGATAGCATTTTATTTAATTTCAACCTGGTTGATCAGCTGCAGCTGCAGCTGCTGTAATTTTGATAGCACTCCCGGGATGATATCATCCCGATCCGGATCCACCGGTGTTAAAAAATGATTGCAAATCATCCAATAATTTCTTTCTTTCCTTTCGGAGGATCACCAGCTGATCTGTTATGGTTCGCTCCTGGTTCAATACCTGTTCGCATTTATAAAGCTGTTCGGTTAATCTGTCATTAATTATATTCAATTGTTCTATTTTATTATTAAGTTGTATAATCTGAGTATGTAAAAGAAATACTTCAGCTACAGCCTTCATCAGAACTTTTGATGAAGACTTCTCATTAAACTGTTTTTTCAGCTTTTTAATCAGCTTTTCTTCTTCCGGTGTTGGACGTATTGTTAATGCCATAATTTTTTTAAAAAATCAACCATTAAAACGGTTGATAACAGTCGATTAAAAGCATTGAAACGCTTTTAATCTTTATGTTATGCATAAATTACTCAGTGACTTAAATGTTAATTTTTTTACCATCATTAAGAATCATATATCCTTGACGAACTCCATGACCACAACACGCTTCTTTAACTCCGGGTAATTCCCCCAAACAAGCATCATATCCCTCTATCGTTGGAAATTCCCCACATTTTGGACACTTCCTATCTTCCTTATTTACTTCAATCCCATCCATATAGCACCATTTATTTGACTTGGTGTCTAAATAGATTTTATTACCATTCCGAAAACTTGTTATCATCTTAAAGGTTTATTTAATGTTTGATTGGTTGAACTTAATCCCATCCCATACAGCCGCAATAATACTCTTTCTTTTCTTCAATACAGAATGGTATTGAGTCCCATTTTTTTCTTATCTCGCCTCTTGTTTTGGTTTTCTTGCAATATTGGCACGTGAAAACATCTGATTTATTCTTTTCTGTTAATGTTTTTTCTTTCATAATAACTATATTCCTTTATTTTTATTGAATGGTCTTTACGCACCATTTTTAGCGTATCTCGTTAGGTTATATTTTGTTTTGCTATAATTATCACCATGATATTTACAGAAAATACTACCCTCTATCGCTTTATTATAACAATGTGGTTGAACACAAAAAACCAATTTATTTTTCTTAGTATTTTTCATAACTAAACTTTTTTATTTGTTGGCTTTGTTCACAAAATGTGTATTTATACGCAAGTTAAATAAGCCGGTCAAAGCGGGAAGAAAACCGGCTTAAACGCATATTTACAATACGGAACCCGGCACCCATGCGAGGTTCCTTGATCTCAATCGAGACTTTCAGACAGAGTTTTCCATAATAAGTAGTCAATTAATTCAACATTTTATTTATTTCCCCCGCTTTTTTTAAAAAAATATTTTTCTCAGATGAAACACGTATTTTTAAAACTACACTAGCTACACTAACTACACGCCTCATTTTCATTAACTTACAAAAACTACAATGTAGTTTTTGTAGTTTTTGTAACTACACGCCTCATTTTCATTAACTTACAACGATTATATTGTAATTTTTCAACTAAACATCTCTTTTTCATTATCTTATAATAATTATACATAAAAAAACAGCTTCATTAGCTACACCTAGCTACAGGTAACTACACTTTTATAAAAATTAAAATATTAATAATCAATAAATTATATTCTTTGTAGCTAGTGTAGCTAGTGTAGTTACCCCTTTTTTGATTTCAGCAGAACAAATCAATTTTTTTTCAAAAAGGGAGGATATCATCCTTTTTTTTCGGAAAATTGATAGCCGGTTCATAATTTTCTTTGCCCGATTCTGTATATTGATCAGGAATATATTGTTCATTATTAACAGGCACCATTTGTTCAACAGCTGTTCTTACGAGATTAATATCCAGTTTTTCATAATCAAAACAATAGGCTGTGGTTACCTGCTTTTGCTCGATAATTTTTCCTTCGTTTCTTGAGAATTCCTTCAATATAAATCTGGATGAATTTTCTGTTCCCAAATAATATTTACTGTTTTCCAGGTAATATCTAAGAGTGGTATTTGGAAGGTACCCCTGGCCCGATCTTTTGGCATGTTCAGCATAGAGTTTATATACTGATGAGAATTTTAGCTTTAGTATAGATACTGTTGATTTAAAACTCCTGGTCTTATTATACAATTTCAGTGAATCAGCAACATCTATCTTGAAATGCCAGCGGTCTATAAGGATATTCTCATCGAACATCGCTTCTATCAATTCCCAGAACATAGACACTTCATTCGATTTTGATATCTGTTTATTCTGATCTTTCACGCTTTTCACAGCCACCCTTCTCAGCTCTTTATAATTCATACTGATATCAAGTTTTTCTTCCAGGCATTTATAAGAAGCAATAACAGCACACATAGATCTCATGATACGGTCCTCGATATTGTTTTTTTCAAGAATATTGAAAAGATCCGCAAGTACTTCTTCATATTCGCGGTAATAATTCTTCTCAAAATATTTTCTATGTGCCAGTATATGGTTGGTAAGCTTTGAAAGCCCATCGGTTTCCATAGCCTTTAGCTGATCATATTTCTTCTTTTCTTCTTTACTGAATTCAGTTTGATGGAATTGCAGAAATATCATCCTGGAAAAAAGTGCCACATCAGCTGTTGCCATTTCCTGCCCGCTCAGGATCACCGCAGAATTCACCTGTGTAGTTTCCTTCTTTTTGCTTTTGTCAAAAGCCAGGCGGTTACGGCCTATAGCATCATATATACTTTTCAGTGTCTCGATCTTATCATAATCGATATTATTCTTATATTCATCGATCCATGCCAGGGAATTTACAAACTGCTGCACATGTTCTGCCAGGCCAGGCTTTGTTCCGTTATGTATATTAAAGGGTGTTTGCTGCAGTCCGAAAAGGCAGGACATACTCATGGCCATCTGGCTCTTTCCGGTACCTTTGGGCCCGAATAAATTAAGTATAGGGAAATTCTTAAAAATATGCAGAATATAATCCCTGAAAAGGGCAGCCGTATAAAAGGCAATGGCAATCCTGGCATTGTCGCCGAACACTTCTATAAAAAGCTTCGACCAGCTTTTCAAATCCACATCCCGGTCAATATTCCGGAATTTACGCTCATCAAGAAACACTGATTTATCATCGATATAGATCTTGCTGAATGCCGGTATAAAATAATACCTGTTGTTAAATTTCACCAAACCATTATCATCCACCGGAATAAAACCATCATCGGTATATATTCCGTTGCTCCATGCCCAGAAACCCTCCTTCTGCCATCCCAGGTTCCGGATCTCATAACAAGTCCTTGTTTCTTCATATAATTTAAGCTTGAGTTTATTCATTTGTATCTCCCCGCCCCAGAAAAGGTAATTTCCCTTGCCTTCTATATTTCTTCGAAAGTTGCTGAGTGATGTCATTTCCTGCATGTCAAAATCCACAACAACACGAAAACCCTTATAATTGATCAGCTCATAGATCCTCCGGGTGTCAACCACGCTTTCTACATGGAAGAGAGGTTTCATAATAAAGTTGGAGAACTTGGTAATGCCGTCTTTTGTGCGGAACCAGTATTCATTTTTGAATTCATAAAAGCCCCATTTTTCAAATTCATCGGCATCAACTGTTTTGGGAAGCTTATGTTCAAGTACAGGTTTTTCATTTCCGGCTTCCATCAGCTTCAGCTCATCCTGGAATTGTTTTTTCTGTAATCCCTTGTATTTGGCGGTGATATCGGAAATATAAGTATTGACAAGCGTTTCACTTTTCAAACAGTGCAAGAGCGAAGAGATCTCTTTGATAGCAAAATGTTTTTTCTGCGGATCGTTGGCAGAACCTGGCACCAGCCTGTCGGCCATCCACAGGATATAATCCTGTTTTTCATAGTTATCAAACTGGGTTTTTATTGAAAAAAAAGAAGCAGGATCTTCTTTTTCAGGAAGCAGGCATAACGAGACATTCAAACCTTCATCCAAAAGTATTTTTCCGTTCTTTTCCGCAGCCCTTAAGCCGGCATTATCACCATCATAAACCATGGTAATATTTTTGGTATAGCGATGAATAATGCCGGCCTGGTCTGTTGTTAATGCAGTGCCGTTTGCTGCCACGGTATTTTCAATACCTGCAGCATGCATACAGATAACATCAAGGTAGCCTTCCACCAGGTTGCAGGATCTTGATCTGATAACTGCTTCCCGGGCAAAAAATAATCCGTAAAGTATGCTGCCCTTATGGAAGATCTCATTTTCCGGCGAGTTGAGATACTTAACTTCATTATCATCATTCTTTATGGTCCTGCCACCGAAGCCGACAATCCTTCCGGCCATATTGTGGACCGGGAAAATGATCCTGGAACGGAAATAATCATAAGGTTTGTTTTGTTTGCTGTATTTTACCAGGGTGGAATTTACCAGGTTTTCTTCTTTATAACCTTTTTCCCTGGCGAACTTGTAAAAGCCGTCCCAGGATCCGCCGGCAAAGCCGATCTGAAATTGCCTGAAGGCAATATAATTACATATATTTTTTTCTGATTTATGTACCCTTGAATCGATATATTCAAGCGCAGCAAGGGTTTTTTTTAGCTGTTCATAATAGTATGAGCCTGCCAATTCATGGATGTGGATCATTTGTTCATGCAGCTCCCTGGCCTTCTTTTCATCATCGCTGAGCTGCTTTTCCTGTACTTCTATATTATATTTTTTTGCAAGGATTTTGATGGCTTCGGGGAAGGAAAGCTTTTTGTATTCCATCAAAAATTTCACTGCATTGCCGCCATTACCACAACCAAAACAATTGTAAAAATTTTTTACAGGATTCACCACAAAACTCGGTGTTTTCTCATTATGGAAAGGGCACAGGCCAATATAGTTGGAACCGGCTTTTTTAAGGGTGACATATTCCGATATCACTTCTTCAATCCGTGCGGCAGCGAGTATGGAGTCAATGGTTTCCTGGGGTATCATCAATAAGGTTGTTCCTTGTTTTGAATTTGTACAATCATTTTGTCAACTCTTGCTTCAAGCTCTTTGGCCCTGATAAGCACACCTGTTTTCCTGGTTTTGAAATACAGCTTCTGGGCATCGCGCATTTCTTTAACCAGAGTGCTGAAGATTATCATATCATTGTTTGCCATGATGCTATCTTAGGTGGTTTCTTTTACGCGGGAAGCTTCATAGACATTTGAAGTAATGATCAGGTAATATTTTTCCCCGTTATTATCTATAGGATTTTTAGATATGGGCATTGAGCAAGATTTACCCTCAAAGCCAAGACTATCCAGTATTCTTTTTACAATAAATGAGCAGTTGAATGTAACACCTTTCTGGTCGTCCTGGATACGCAAAGCAAATCCGGATTTGCTTTGCGTTTTATTGATATACCAGTCTTCAGGGTTTTCTTCATCCTGTAAAATAATAACTTTATCCCCCTTTTTAAAGTCCAGCAACTTCTCAGCACCTATAGAAAAAGAGATGAGGCCTGCTTTCTTATTAAATCGGACCCTTGGGTCTTTCTTATTAGCGAAGTATCTTGAATTGCTAACATTAAATTCATTAAGCTTCATAATATTATTGGTTTTTGGTTTATAATAAGGAACCAGCTCTCCATTCCTGATAACATAATCGGAAACTTCAAACGGATTCATTTAATATGCTTTTGGGTGTAAGCAAAAAGAAACCTGATCTGGTTTCAGCGATGATATCATCCTTGCCGGAATTTACATAGGCCGTATGAAAGTCAGGAAACTGGTGTTTCTTTTTATATTCAATACCATTGACTTCACACATGCCCTTTACATATAGATCAATAAAATGACAGTTATTTAATTTTGTTAATATAGTATTATATTTTACAGATGATTTTCAACTACTTCCATTGGGATCCTGTCAGCCCTGCGGTTGATCTCCCTGACTAATTGTATTTTCCTGTTAAGCAAATTATTTAAGATCTTACAGCGGTAGATTTTCAGATTCAGAGAATCCAATTGTGCATCCTGGTAAGTGATTATAATCCTCACTTTAGGAATCAATTTCCTGATTTCAGAGTACTCATCTGACAGTTCTTTATATGTCATATTCTGCAGATCCATTTTATATCACTAACATTTGGTGTTTCAGAATCAGATATGCTATCACACCGGCTACTACCAGGACAACCAAAAGCATCAGGAATAATATTAATCCGAGTATGAGAGGGACCTTCCAGTCCTCAATATGTTTTGCTTCTTTTCGGTGTTCCATATCAGTCTGATCGGGTACATAATTATTAATAAGATACAGGTGATAATCAAAGCTATTGCCCATATCGAGGCCGAAATGATCCGGCCAATAAAAAGCAAGATGGCCGTAAGTGTCTTCATAATTTCTCATTTAATTTTTTTACAGATTTTGCGAGCAGCTCATTATATCGGCCAAGCAAGGCATTATGACTTTTACTGTTAAGGCCGGGAATAAGAAGCAATATTTTAGCCCTGTTGTTATAAAAGAAAACAGAGATCTGTTTTTCGTTATAGTTGTTTCCGTGGATGTGCCGTTCAAGAAAATCAATAGCCTTATGGATTTTTGAAGAATTCTTATAACTTCTTTCCCTTCGCATAAGGCCTTTACGTATAGCAATTACATTGAGAATAAAGGTTTTTATTTCAATATTTAATTGCTTAGCTTTGGTCTGTGCTATCATTTGCATTTTTCAATGTTTTTGATAGTTCGTAAATATGTTTTACCAGGGCCCTGGTTTCTTCCTGCAAGTCGAGCCAGGTGTCCCTGTTTTTTTGTTTTATATTTTTATCTTCTTCTTCAAATAAATCAAGCTGTTTTTTCTTTTTAGTTTTCATCATTAAGTAAAACGGGCCTTGCCTTTCGGGGGTATGGTCCAATCGGCAAAGCCCCGGGAGATTAATCGGAAGCCGGATCCTGGGAACTGGTTTCATTATCTTGATCAAAAAGTTCTAGCTGCTTATCTATATAAGATCTATCAAAGTTTCTAAGCTTATTCTGATAACTTTTTTCAATACTTTCCAATGATAGCAACTCCTTGTATGTAGCACTTTTCGCGAGCTCATCCCTTAATTTTCTTATGCGTACCAAGGTTTCTGTGCGCTCGACCAACAGTTGCTGCCTGCCAGTTATGGCTCCGTGGAAATAGTCAAAGAGCAAATCATAGCATTTTCTTTTATACTTTAAAAGTTCTGGACTCTCTGAATGTATTGAAAACAGCCAACCATAGATAAATCTTTCAGGTAAGCAGATCATTTGCCTCACTTTTTTGTCGGCTCCAACCATTGTCTGTTTAGACAATAGTTGACTTAAGATAGGATCTGTCTTTAATTTCTTAAACTGATTGACATACTGAACATTAAGTGCATAACAGATTGGTTTGATGGCAACGTAATAAATTCCATCCGTTGCAACGAATAAAATGGGCTTTCCATTAAATTCTAAAAACTTCTTAATTTTCTGATTCATAATTCTTTAAAATAAAAAAACCACGTTACCCCCTCCTTAAGCCCAAAAGAAGCTTCGGGGCCGTTACCGGTTACCCAAGGGACGTGGATTTTTATTAGTATTTTGCATCTTTTGGTTAAAGGATAATGCAAATAAACAATCTGGTATTTCGTTTTTAAAGGACATGTTTTATATGATATTTTTCTCGAGAGCAAACCTGGCAATTCCCACCTTTGATGCAGCACCTATTTTTTGGGTGATCCTTGACCTGTGAGATGTTACCGTATTATATGAGATATTTAGCCGTTCGGCAATTTCCTTATCGGCAAGATCCTGTACAACCAGCTTGATGATATCGGCTTCTCTTTTGGTAATGGTACCATAAGGAGCCATTATAGAATTGCATAGCTTGCCTTCAACAGGGCAAGTACCCCGGATGCCGCATTCAAAATATTCAGGGTTTTCCCTTCCCCTGGTGTCGATATCAGGCTCCATATTAAAATCGCCATAGCGGCATTCAATAAATTTTTTAAGTTGATCAACCGGATCGTCAATTTTGAGAAGCGCCAGGGATGCCATTGCAATAGGATCATGATCCATTTGTTTACGGACCTTATCAAGGATCTCTACCGGAACATCCTCAAAAGGAATATTCTGGCCATTATGCAATATAAATATATTGCCATCACGGTAATAGAATTCAACATTCAGATCTGCAAGTCCCGGGGGCAGTGTTGGGTTTTTTGTATCCATAATTATAATGAGTTGATGAGTGCTTCTTTTTCTTTTATTTCTTTCTGATGCTCTTTGGCAAGTTGTATGGCTTCATCAATAACAGTTGCATTATTGATTTCGCCGTTAATAACACGTATAACCAGGCTTTTTGAATAACCTGTTTTTTTTGCAATCTTACCACTCCAATTGTAAGGCAATTTTTTCTTAAGAATTTGAAGTGTTTCGTAATTCATTGGTACTTAGGTGTGTGTTAAAAATAAGTTAATAGTATTATATTTGTAATAAATACTACACAAATATAAGGTAAATAGCGAACCAAAGTCAAGTATTTCACATAAAAAATTGGAAAAAATAATTAACAAGTGTTGCAAGTATCTGATATACTGAAAAATATTTCTGTAATTATAAAGAAGAGCGGAGAGAATAAAGTAGATCTTTCAATAAAATATGGAAAATCAAGAAGCTATTTTTCAGAAATTCTAAATGGAAAAATGAAATTTAGTCTTGAAGCCTTAATTTGGCTTGCAAATGAACTTGATATTGAAATCAGTGAATTTTTTAATACAGGCTATTTTGTTAATGAGCCCAAAGAGAAATATGACAAAGGTGATATCATCAGCAACGAAAAACTAAAAACCCTGCGCGAGAGATCCATAAAAATTACAAAGCTGATAAAAGAGAACAATATGCTCAAGGAAACCATATCATCATTAAACGCGCATATAAAAAAGCTTACAGAAGAAAATGACAAATTAAGGAAGGATAATAGTTCACAATAATACATTTTTAAAATCATAATACATTAATAAACAATGAAGTGAGTCATTGAGCGGTTGGTCCAGGTGGTACCACAAAATCAAGGGAAACCCAGACAGGAAAGAATTATAGCTTCTGTGCCCTTGATTTAACGAGCCTTTCAGACGGAGTTTTTCTGATCATTTTCAATGATTCACTTCACAAAAAATTCACATGGATTTATGGGTCGTATATTAATTTATTACAGAGATGATTACGTAAAAAACGACGGGACATCATCGATCTTTCTGCAGCTTTTTATAGGAAAGAAAAGAGTTTTGGTTAAAACCGGTATAAGTGTTGAAAAGGATTTTTTCGATTACCAGGAAAGGACCATCAGAAAAGGTCATCCCAAATCAAGGGATTATAATCTTTTATTAAACCAGGCGAAAGCCCGCGCCAATGATATTCTAATCAGGTACCGGCTGATGGAGAAGCAGCTATCGCCGGAAAATTTCAAGAGGGAGTTTTATAATCCCAGCAATTATATTGATTTTTATGCCTGGATGAATCAGGAAATCGAGCTGGCAAAAGGCTTACTTACACCATCAACGATCAGCCAGCGTTTCAGTATTCTTAATAAATTGAAAGAATATAGCAAGAAAGCCACATTTGCCGATATCAATCTTGATTATATTGAGGGTTTTGAAAAGTATTTGAAAACGAGAAGAAAGAATAATATTAACACCGCTTATAAAAACCTCAGAACTCTGAGTATTTATTTAAATATTGCTGTAAGGAAGGATCTGATTCCTATCAATCCGTTCAGGCAGATAAGATTAAGAAAAGGACCCCCAAACATTGTTTACCTTGACCGAAATGAACTCAGAATCCTGAAGCAAAAATACAATGATGGGGTATTGCGTTTCAACCTCCAAAAAACGCTATTGTATTTTTTGTTCAGTTGTGTAACCGGCTTAAGGTATTCCGATATCAAAACAATAACAGGTGAAATGATAATCAATAACATACTGATATTTGAACCACAGAAAACAAAAAATACAACCGGCAAAACAATAAAGGTACCGCTTACAGATTTTGCCAGAAAGCTTATACAAGATGCCGGCAGATTCAGGGTTTCAGGTAATATATTTGATACTTATTCAGATCAGAAAACTAATGTTTATTTGAAAGATATTGCCATATTGTGCGGCATAAAAAAGAACATAACATTTCATATTGCACGTCATACTTTTGCCACATTGTTCCTGGAAGAGACCGATGATCTGGCAACTTTACAACAGCTTCTCGGGCATTCAAGTATAATGCAAACCATGGTGTATGCACATGTATCGGAAATGAAAAAGAAAATACAAATTAAGAAGTTTGAGAAGGTATTGATTTAGAATGCAATCATTTTTTACCTCCGGAGGATCCCGATCCGGGAACCCGGACATGTGTTTTGATTGCAAATTTTCTGATATCAATCAGGTTGGCCAGCTGCTGCAGCTGATATTTTGATTGCAAAATTAAGGCTTGAAAGCTTCCTGGATTTCTTTAATGGCGGTCACATGCATATTGGCGATTTTTTCACGACCGGTTGCTGACATCATCAGCTTGCAATCCGGTTCATATGTATCCATAAAAAAGTTTTCGGTAAGAATAGCCGGGCATGGTGTTTTGGTGAGAATATAGAACCTTGATTCTTTGTCAGGATCTCCATCGGAATGATCAGCTCTCATTTTAAAACCAGGAAATTCTTCTTTTGCTTTTTCGTAAAACATGGTTGCGATGGCATCACTTTTTGTTTCTCCCGGGCTGGTCCACACTTCCCAGCCGGTACCGCCACCGGCATTGCCATGGACACTAATAAGTATGGAATTCGGGCAGGATTTATATAAGTTTTTTACACGGGCAACGCGCTCTGAGAGACTGATGTCCTTTTCTTCGGGTACTAAAATACCATAGAGATAACTGAGTTTTTGTAGTTTTTGGGCAATAAGATTGACAACTTTACGGTTAAAAACACCTTCGAACAGTTGTGATCCATCCGGCCAAACAGGAGATCTTTTCCCCGCTGTTTGATACATATTATTAATCATGCCTCCATGACCTGGGTCGAGGATCCAGCAAATGTTTTTAATAATATTTTTATTTTTCGGCCTGTTTCTTCTCATTCATTTCGTTTTTTGCTTTTATCTCAAGCTTCAATTTTTTGTTTTTTAAAATCCAGTTTATAATAACGAGAATACCCGTTATAACTGCAATCATTGAAAGGATAAGTGTGAAAAGAGGACTCAGATAGTTTTGAACAAAATCAAATGCATTTGTAAAAATTCCCAATGGGACTGTGATATATGCAATGACTTTTATTAAATTATTTTGGATTAACTGAACCATTTTTTATTTTTTCAATCATTTCATTCTTATCTGAACTTCCTTTTGAGCTTCCAAAGAAATAGGAAACAACCATTACTGTGATAGTTCCGAATGTTCCTACCATGGTATTCATAACAGGATTATCCTGTACACTATAGATGATCATAATCAAAAGAATGAACATAAATGCCAGCACAATAACTGCAGCTAAAGCATATTGATAAATTTCCTTTGTTTTCATAGATTAAAAATTTAAAACTGCGAAAAGATTAAAACCTAACCAGGCACCAATTAGATTACATAAAAATAATATCTTGAAGAAATATTCCAACAGGTCTGGTAGTTTATCAACTGAACTTGTGGTGCCGGTATAGTACCATTTTTGTTGCATCGATAATGCAATAATAATATCCCAAACGGGATAGCATATTACTGCCAAAAAACTAATATTAAAATATTCATCTGCAGATAAACCTTTTAAATGAATATAAAAAAGAACAATCCATACCCTTATCAGAACCCCTAATGAATGCCAAAGTTTACTCCAAGCCTTGCCATGGTCATAATATTTTCCAAAATACCACAACTTCTCATTCTTTAATATTCGGAAATTTCTGTCGTATTTCCAGTTAATGAAACAACCGTTGTAAAAAGCAATTAAACTGATTAAAACAATAACGAATAATAAAATTGCATTTGTTTCCATTTCTTTATATAATATTTTTGTTAAGTAAATGTATAATACCTGTCAATTTTCTTAATAATTGTAATAAAAGGAATA
>Ga0180433_10004943_pt1 | contig 18426 bp, 32 predicted proteins | sample SS_ome_8_FD_132980 | JGI IMG/M metagenome (GOLD analysis project Ga0180433, IMG submission 132980) | Hypersaline lake sediment archaeal communities from the Salton Sea, California, USA - SS_1_D_1 metaG | ecosystem: Environmental > Aquatic > Non-marine Saline and Alkaline > Hypersaline >... | reverse complement strand
TACAATCGTTTCCATTCAATGACTCGGACAGAAAATAACCCTTAACAGCATTCCACCCGCCAGAGCCAACAGTGAAGGTAATTTCAGAATAAGAACCCTGACTATCTGCAACCGTCCATGTGTTCTTTGAAAGTTCTTGCCGTGTATATCCTGTCCCTGTTACCTCTGTAATCTCTGCGCCTAGTTGCAAGTCCGTTGTGGTCAGGTTGTCACTTGTATAGCTGCCATCCGTCATCAATCCTATATACATAGAGGCAAGGGTGGAACCACCCAGCCAGCCATTAAGTAAATAGGTATGCCCGTTATCTACAAATATTCCGCTCATCGGTTGGGGGTCTCCTCCAGTGTATGCTCAAAGGTCATTGAATAAAACCATAAATCGTTTACATGGTCTTCAAAGTTATCCCTAACTGGATACATCACCGTTGAGTCAGTTATGGGTACGCTTGAGGCTGTCCCCGGGGTATACCCGGTTAGTGCCTGCCGTACCTCTTGCATTAGCTTGTAAACCCCTGCCGTGCCAGATGTGGCGTTATGCCCTACAGGGTTTCTATATACTATCTCAAATATCCACCGGGCAGTTCTGCGCTGCACCCGGGTTTCATTCTTATTTGTTATTAACGGCCCATAGTCGGATGCTTCATACCTGACAAGGATAGCACCGTTCTGCCGTAATGCTCTGAAAAAACGTGCTGGGTCTTGGGGAAAAGAGCGTACCTGGGTGTCAGTGGTTAGTTGGTTTTCTAACCGTGTTATTATGTCTTTTTCTATGGTTAAAAGATTCATTCACTTTTAATCCGCTTGAAACTTGTCCAGGTTGGTATCTGTATAAATCTTGCTTGAACTGTCTTTATTGCTCTGTATCATGCCTGCAGTGTTAGCATATGCCGTTGAATCGTCTATTGTCAACTCACCCTTGGCAATCATCTTGAGCATATCAATTGCGGCCTTGTATGTATTCTCGATTCCCTGGTCGATAGTATCCGCATTGGTTGATCTCCGCCGCCGGTAAAGGTTCACCTTAGTTAAATCCAAGGATATAGTCTTTACCAGGGCGGGAACCGGGGAAATGGGGACGGTGTGCTGTCCCCTTAGAAAGGAATTTATAACTGCATCTGCTGAGGTGATGGCCTGATCCATTACTGTATTGAGAGGAGTTGTCCCAAGCGCATCATCTGTCAACAATGCCACCTCTGTCTGAGGCAGCACGTTGTAGATGTCTGTATAAGTTATGTATCCCATTTATCAGGTGGCGTATGTGTCTTTCCACATGAATGCGGCATCGGTAAGCAGGGAGTCGCAACCCATTTTTTCACGGCTCTCATAGTACCAGGTGCGTTTCTTGTCGTCACGGTAAGTAACTGTGTTGCGTGTACGGCCATTGATAGTGGTCACAGGCTGAACACCACAGGCAGTCATGTTAAGACCCATTGTAGCGGGTTTGTAAAACAGGAATGCCATACCCTTACCAGAATTAACCTCCCACAGGCGGCTGATAGTAGCGTCTGTGCCATCACTCTTTTCTTCAGCACTGTTATAGAGGGCACCACCAACCAGAACCGGCAGGCTGAGGCCAACAGAGTTAGCGAGAGCAATGGGAGTGGGAACTGAATTAGAGATATTCTGGGTATACTTGATGCGGTCTTTTACATCGTCACACTGGATAAGAGAGCGGTAGGTCTGGTCATCCATCATAAGCTGGAGCCTGTCCTGGGGTACACCCTTGCCGGCCAGCGTATTAATGCGAGCCGTTACGTCAACGTAGAAAGTATTACCAGAGCCTTCAGTGGCCCATGCGCCGGCAGCGTCCTCGCCGCCTGCACTCTGTCCAGCCCATGCCGTTGCGATAACTTTATCAGCTACACGCTTCTCGGCCAGCAAGTCGAGTTTGTAAGCAACCTGTTCCACTGCTTCCTGCTGGAGGTTGGCGGGGGGAACTGAACCGCTCTGGAAACCCAGTGCTTCTAAGTCTTCATCGTGTACGCCGTGTTTCCAACCATACTGTTCAGTGTCGATGTTGGTGCTGGTGCCTTTGTTCTCAATCTCATGCGCTTCCGCACCCTTGGCGAGAATAGCATTTGAATCGAGGCGAAAGTCATCACCCTTGTTCCATGTCCATACCTTTGCAGAGGTCTGGGCGATGGGCATGATGGGGAAAACTTCCTTCCCAATCATCATGTGGTTTTTATACCTTATTGATGCATCCTGTAACCAGGTGCGTACTTCTTGAACTGTTACGTCTGCCATGTTATATACTCCTTAAGCCTTAAGCGTTAAATTCTGAAGTTGAACAGTGGCAAGTTCACCGGATGCTGCGCCAACAACGGCAACACCAACATCATAACCGCCAGCGGCAGATGCCGTGCCTGTACCATCGGCAGCCAAGCCAACCATATCACCAGTGGTAACGGTAGCGGAAAGAACCACCTTTGATGTGCCACCAGAGGCACAAGGGGCAACCCTCGCGCCTTCGTTAGTAACAGGCTGATTCTGGAGAACTCCCAGAACAGCGTCCGTTGAAGCAGTGGCAATCGTCAGGTTGCCGGAACTGTTCACCTTATAAAACTTGTAGTTACTGCCAACTGCGCTGTAATCAGCGGCAGACTTGACCGAAATCTCTTGTGATAAATTTTTGTAAGCCATTTATATATACTCCTTAAGCTTGGGTAGTAAGTTCGGGGTAGCGTTTCCAGACTTCGCTTAATGCCTGGGAATGCGAATAGTTAGGGAATTCGTTTTGAATCTTTTCAACGGCGTCTTCAATAGCGTCTTTCTTTTCTACGCCTTTACCCATGTCTTCATACTCAGACAGTTCAGGGGAATCCAGCAGACGCTGTTTGTAATCAGCATATGCGTTGCGTTTCTCAGTGGACCCATCGGCTGCGGTGAAGTCTGCTTCTTTGCTATCCCTGAGAGACTTCAGAACATGCAAGTGCAGTTCCTTGTCTGCGGGGCGCATCTTCTTAGCCTTGATGATACCATCAACAAAAGACAGTTCCTCATTGTCCTTAGTTTCAGTGGCTTTGCGCTCGATTTCAGCCTTCAGTTCACTGTGGGCCTTCTTCTCAGCTTCAAAATTCTCCACTGCTTCTTTTTTCTCTGTTTCCAGGGTGACGATTTTGCGTTCCAGATCGGCAAAACTGGCTTTGAGGTCGTTTACCTCAACCTGTAATTTTTTTTCTTCGGACATTTTTTCTATCTCCTGTTGGTTAGTTGAATAGTCCTCCTGTTCTTTTTTGAATTTGCCTTTAAGCCAAGTGAGGATTCCGCTGGCTTCGTCTTCCAGCGGTTTATTAAGTTCTGTTGAATATTGCACTGCACCCTCCGGTAGCTGGTTAAGATTGAACTCGAAACCAGCAAGCCCGGCGACCGCTGGCATATTTGTTAAGCCGATATGCTGTAACACATGGCCCTTTATTCCGTCTAGGGAAATCGAAACATCTTTGAATGCCTTATCATCTAAGGCCGATTTCATTTTTTTGGGGATGTCTTTGAACTTGGCAAACATGGACTTACCCTGCCGCCAGACCTTTTCCACCCAGCCATAGGCCGGTGCCTCGCCTGACGGGTGCCCAATAAACAAAGGGACATTGCGTCCCTGTGAGTTCCGTCCTGTTTTTTCATTGAAGGAGGCCACTATCTGGTCAATGTCTGCCTCTGAGAATGAACGGGTGCGGCCACTGGAGTCCGTCCACTTCCCAGCCTTAAAGACTTCTTTCTCCATACTTTAAATATATTGTCATGAATTGTCAAAAATCTATTCAAAACTTGACAAAAAAGTTGACAAATGTTGACAAAAAAGGTTATCTTATAGTATGAGGGTGAAATTAAATAAAAAAATACTGCACATATGTTCAAAAAAGTGTTATATTATGATTACAGTGCCCACATGGGCAGGGGGTGCAGATCAGCCTCCTGGAATAGAAATGACGAACGGCCTGATCTGGTCAGGTGCCTTCCGAGGGGTGTTGAGTTCGTACAGTAGGAAGGGGGATTACCAGACGATGAACGCAACTCAAGAACTCAAGGGAGTTCCTGCGGTTCCCTGTCAAAACCATCACTTTTGGGATTTTGACGGGGAACTCTATTACAATCTAAGAATCTTAGGGAGTTTCAGTGAATAGGGTTTTTACTTGTGAACAATGTGGTAAAGAGTTTATCTCAAAGAAGGCTTGCAAAAATCGCATTCCAAAGTTCTGTTCTAGTAAATGCTATGGTAAATCCATTGCTAAGATGAAAATCTGCAAATATTGCGGTAAGTCGTTCTACAATTACCAAAATAAAGATTTCTGCTCAATGGAATGCTCCGGCAAAAGCAGGTTGGGCAAAAAACTATCTAGCGAACACAAATCTAAATTATCCGCTGCCAAAAAAGGGATTAAAGGTGAAAAACACAACCAATGGAAGGGTGATTCTGTTGGGTATGCTGCCCTGCATGAGTGGGTTAAACGTGAGTTTGGTTCACCAATGACCTGTGAGTTCTGCGGCAAAACGGTAGATAGTACTAGAAAAATACACTGGGCAAACATAAGTCACAGATACAAAAGGGAAAGGGGCGATTGGATGCGGCTTTGCGTCAGTTGCCATAAAAAATATGACCAAAATTACCTGGCTAAATCAGCGGCGTAGATTGGGGGATTTGATCCCCTACGACAAAAACCCAAGGCAACTCACTGAAAAACAATATGATGATTTAAAAGCATCTTTAGGTAAATTCAATCTTGCTGAGATTCCAGCCATAAACACAGATAATAAAATAATAGCTGGCCACCAGAGAATAAAGATTTTGAGAGAACTAGAGGGTGCTGACTATGAGATAGATGTTAGGGTTCCTTCCAGGGAACTATCAAAAGAGGAATATGAAGAGTATCTGATTCGTTCTAACAAGAATACAGGGGAGTGGGACTTTGACATTCTGGCCAATGGGTTTGATACAGAAGACCTTGTAGAATGGGGGTTCCAGGAAAATGAGTTTGCCATAGGTGCAGATTTTGAACCCGTGGGAGAGGATGAGCAGGGAAAACTGGATGAATTAAAGCCAAAAATTGTTGTATGCCCGGAATGTGGCAAGGAATTTGATGCAAACAAAACCGACTCTTAAATTGGATTGGTGTAGTCATAAGGCAGCTAAATTTGCCTGTAAGAATTGGCATTATTCTAAAACTATCCCGGCAAACAGAAGTAATTATATAGGTGTTTGGGAGAATTCAAAATTTATAGGTTGTGTTATATTTGGTCTAGGTGCATCCCCATCATTAGGTACTAGATATAATCTTAAAAATACAGATGTTTGCGAATTAACAAGGGTTGCATTAAAATCACACATAACCCCCGTATCTAAAATTATTAAAATATGCATAGGCTTTATTAAAAAGCATAATACTAGATTAAAATTAATTGTTTCATTTGCCGATACATTCCATAATCATCATGGGGGAATATATCAAGCGGGGAATTGGATTTATAATGGCATGACATCATCTAGTAAAATATTGAAATTACCAAATGGTGATCTCGCAGATGTTCGGCGTTTTAATGGACATGGGCATAATAAAAAAATTCCAATACCCAAAGGTACAAAACAAATAAAAACACCGGGCAAACATCGTTATTTAATGCCCCTTACAAAAGAAATGAGAAAAACTATATTACCATTGTCTAAGCCTTATCCAAAGCGCACACCAAATAGTGTGGACTCCCCTGTCCAGGGGGGGGAAGGCGGTGCGAATCCGACCTGTGCGCTCCAATCTTCTCACTGACTATTCGTTGACTTTATGGCAAATGAGCAAAACCTGAAACCGTGGAAAAAAGGGCAATCTGGAAACCCTGCTGGGCCAAAGCCTGGGTATAAGACATCTGCCACCATCCTAAAGAAGTTCCTTAATTCAACCGTGAAGGTAAAAGGCAATCCGGGTATTGAGGGCTTGGGAGACTCAGTAACAGCCTTTGAAGCCATGATGCTCTCACTGATAAGTAAGGCCATGAAGGGAGACGTTAAAGCTGCCAGGGAGATTCTAGACAGGTTAGAGGGTAAGTCTGTGCAGAAGATACAGGATAATACAAAGGTGGCAATGATTGACAAGCTTTCAGAACTGAGTACAGAGGATTTAAAGAAGCTGGCAGGGGAGAAATGAGCGTTTGCGACAAATTAAGCAAAACATTAAGAAAATAGCGTGGAGGAAGAAATAATGGAAGCAAATATAACTGTAGATATAGAGTGTCCTAAATGTGGATGGGGAATGTACAATTGCCAGGATATTGATTCCATTTATTGCCAAAACCCTGATTGTGAGATAAATAATATTGAATATGAGCGGCCAAAAATAAATTTAGGTTGGGATTTCTTTGAACTAGAAAAAAAATGAGCCTCACCGCTACAGAAGACAGGAATCTAGAGGTGTGGGCATATATGGCCCTTGAGCGCAGACGGTGTGAGGAATCCCTGTATTATTTCCTTAAATATATGTGGCCTGTCGTGGTAGGGGATGAGTTTATAGATAATTGGCATATAAGATACTTGTGTGATACCATCCAGCCGCATCTTGAGAGGGTTATCCGTAGGGAGCCGAAGGAGTGCGATATAGTAATCAATGTCCCTCCCGGTAGCACAAAGACGCTTATCTTCTCGATAATGATACCAGCATGGGTGTGGATAAAAGACCCTGCTGGGAGGTTTATTACAGGGAGTTATGAGAGTAAGCTTGCTAATGAATCAGCAGTTAGGTCAAGAGATATTCTTAAGAGTGAGAAATTCAAGGACTTATGGGGACACGTTGAGTTTAAATCTGACATGGACATGAAATCAGGATATGCCAATACGCTTAACGGGGCCAGGAAGACCTGTAGTATAGGCGGGAACATTACCGGCAGCCATGCGCACTATATAATAATAGATGACCCCCTTAATCCAAAGAAAATAGCAAGTGAGGTGGAAAAGCAGGGGGCTAATGATTGGCTGGATAAGACGCTAAGTACAAGGAAAGTGGACAAACTGGTTACTCTGACCATTCTGATAATGCAACGCCTGGGGGAAGATGATTGCTCAGGGCATATGCTGGGTAAGGATAAGAAGGTTTTACATATTTGCCTCCCGGGAGAGATAACGGAACTGGGGAACGTATCACCACCTGAAGCGGAGAGGTATTACTTCAATGGCCTGATGGATGTCCACAGGATGAATCGGTTTGTTTTGGATGAGTTGAAGATTGACCTGGGTTCCAGGGAATATGCCGGGCAGATACTACAGCATCCCGCTGCCGTGGAGGGGTCTATTTTTAAGCGTGAGTGGTGGCGGTATTATGACCAGTTGCCCAATGAGCCTCTATTGATGAAACTGCATTCCTGGGACACGGCATTCAAGAAGGGCAAGGAAAATGCCAAGAATGCACTGGTGGTTGCTAACTGGTATAAAAGTGGGTTATACTTATTAGATACATTTCAGGAGCATATGGATTTTCCTGAGTTGGAGAATGAGGTACAGTTGAAATATAGTAAGCACGGTGGTCATTCGGTACTGATAGAGGATAAGGCCAGCGGCCAGGACTTGATAGCTATATTAAAGAAAGAAACGGACGTTCCCGTTGTCCCTGTAAAGGTTGAGATGGATAAGGAGGCTCGTGCCCATGCGTCTACAGCCTACATTGAAGCGGGTAACGTCTTTCTGCCTGCCCGTGCCGGGTGGGTGAGTGACTTTGTGGATACGATGGCGGGGTTTCCTGACATCAAGTACAAGGATATAGTGGATGCCTTTGTGCAGTTGGTTTTATGGGTAATGCGAGGGAGAACAACGGAACCGAAGATTAGTTCTAGGAGAGTAAGATTAAAAGGTAATTTAATGAGGTTTTAAAAATGGCAGTTGGAGATATAGCAGTTAAGAAAATGAAAAGCATCAGCCCTGATTGGTATAATCGGGAGTCTGCTGGTGATCGTAGGATGACCAATATCGCATTGACAGACCCAGACAGGGTTTTAGAGAAGTTGGGATTGACATATGACCAGGTAACAGCGTACCAGGATATACTGACGGATGATAATTTAACGGCAGTGATGGGTTCCCGGCTGGCGGCGGTGCAGAAGCTGGAGTGGGATATAGTAAGGGACAAGGCAAGCGCACAGGTGGCACGGTTTGTCGAAACCTATTTTAAGGAATCTGACCTCTGTGATATTCAGCATATGATTAATCTGATAATGATGAAAAACCCATATGGCATGAGTCCTATTGATGTCCGCTGGAGTGTAATCGAGATGAAGGGCGGCATTCGGATGGTTCCCACTTCCCTGGAGGGATTGCCCAATCGCTGGTTTGGCTTTAATGAGGATAATGAACTCAGGTTCTTGAGTATGAAAGACAGGGCCAAGGGTGAGAAGGTAAAGCCCCATAGGATTCTCCTGGCTAGGAATAATCCTACTTATGATAACCCGTATGGTGATAAGCTTCTGAGTAAGTCTTATTTCCCCGTTACCTTTAAGCGCAATGCGTGGCGGTTTGAGCAGGTATATGTTGAAAAATATGCTATTCCCTGGGTGATGGCAAAAACACCCCCCAACTGGAGTGAGACAAAGACGGATGAGTTAAAAGATGTTCTTGAGAACTGCGTACAAGATGGAATCATTGTGTTTCCCGATGGTACAGAAATTGAGTTGATGGATGGGTCAAAAACGGGGTCAAATGAAGTATTCACTAATCTGACCAACAGGATGGATGCCGCTGTTCAGAAGATATGGCTGGGGGAGACTCTTACTACTGAGATTACAGGGGATACGGGTAGTTATGCGGCAGCCAAGGTACACCAGGGAACAAAGGACGAGCGGCGTGATCAGGATATGCACGAAATCGAGCGTGTTGTGAATAAGCTTATCCGCTGGATGGTAGATATGAACTTTGGGACAGAGGTGGCACAGCCTAAGTTTGTAATGCAACTCCCCTTTAGTGTAAGTAAGGAGCAGGCAGAGCGTGATGCTATTGTCGCTGAAAAGCTTGGGGTTAAGTTTTCAAAAGATTATCTGATGAAGACATACAACTATGAGGAAGACGATATTGAGATAGTGGAGAAAGAAGATGAAACACCTGGGCAAGATAGTCCTTTCAGTTTTGCAAAATCTGACCAAAAGGCCGTTGACAGAATGGTTCAGAGATTCACAGAAGACGAAACCCTGCAAAGACAAGCAGAAAAACTCCTGAATCCTATCATTGATATGATTGAGAAAGAGGATGACTTCGATGTGGTACAAGAAAAGCTTTTAAAGCAATGGCCCAAGATGAAGACAAAAGAGGCAGAGGAACTGATTGGAATGGGCCTTACACTGGGTGAGATGATAGGCCGCTTTGCTGCTAACGAGGGTGAATAATGCCTAAAATAACCGAGCCAATACTTGCCGGTGCCATAGGGTTAACACCAGAGGATGCTGTTAAGTACTTTGAGTCCAAAGGCTTTGCCATTACCTGGGATTGGAAGGCACAGGTAAGGCTCAATAACGCACAGGCATTTACCGTTGCCAAGGCCATGAAGATGGATGTGTTAATGGACATCCGGGGTATGATTGATAAGGCAATAAAAGAAGGCCTGCCATTTGAGACATTTAAGAAAGAGTTGAAGCCAATGCTCCAGGCCAGGGGATGGTGGGGAAAGAAGGAAGTCACTGGGCCAGATGGAAGGAAGGTGGTTCAACTGGGTTCTCCCCACCGTCTCCGCACCATCTACGAGACAAACACGCAGAGCAGTTATAATGCTGGTAGATGGAGGGGACAAGAGGCTAATAAAAAGTTTCGGCCCTACCTTAAGTATGTGACGGTTGGTGACGCTGCTGTGCGTGTTGAACACGCCGCATTAAACGACACCATCAAACCAGTAGATTCCCCTTTCTGGAATACCTACTATCCACCCAATGGATATAACTGCCGCTGTTCTATTGAGTCTCTTACAGTAGAGGAAAAGAACAAAGAAGGTGGTATTACTAAGGGGATACCCAGGTTTAAAGACCCCGAAACCAAGACCATGAAAATCGCAAAACCAGACCAGGGTTTTCGCCAGAATGCGGGTAAGAAAACGCTTGCCTTTAAACCTAAGAAAGAAGACTATGACAGCGATATATGGAAGATTGCCCAGCCTGTCACCGTGGCGGCGGCATTATCTCCATTATTGAAGGGTATTAAAAAGCAGGAGCCGGATGAAGAAAATTGAATGTGATATATGTCATGGGAAAGGTGTGGTTTCTTTAGGTGCGTTTGGCTCAACCCATACAATGATGCCAATGGCAATAGGTTGTTATAAATGCAGTGGAAGTGGGTTGATTTCAGTGAATGATGCAATCAAAGAAAAAGATTACAGTGAGGGGTATGGATATGGGCATTAAAAAAAGTTGCAGAGAGGATAGTAAAAATGATAGTGACCAAGAATAACATGGTTAAAATAATAGATGATTTAATGATGGAGCAGGGATTGCAGTGGCGTTGCCCTGTGTGTTTTGATTGGGTGCTACATCACGACAGGAGCGGTAAGTACTCAGGTTGCCGGTGTAGTGTATGGACTTTTGACCCTGACACGCAGACAGCAAAGACAGCAGATGAAGACTAAAAAAACAAGTGAGGGAATTCTGTTAATCCCTACAAACCCATTTGATGAGATGTTTATAAAACACATATACGGTAAGAAGAAATTAAGATTATCAATTGACCCGCTGGAGGAGTCATTTCCCTTCTATGGGTTATCATTCACAATCGGAGGAAAAAAATGACAGATAAAGAATTTTACCTTTTCATGGTAGAGGCAATGGCGTTGCTTATAGACGAGGCTTGCCCAGCTAATAAGAAGAACGTCAAGACCTGGCTCAAGCGGGTAAATAAGATGCTGGCAAACCGCATTAATGAAACACGGATGCGTCAGTTTGACTAGTCTACCCACAGACATTAACCAAGCCCTTGGGACAATCCAGGGGCGGCTGGAGGCCAAAGGGATTCCTGGCACTATCTCAGTGGTGATGATTGTAAAGGATGAGGAAAAAAACATCATTGAGGCAATTGAATCATTTTTTCAGTTCGCTGATGAGATAGTAATAAATGACACGGGGTCAACTGATAGAACCGTGGAACTTGTCAAGAACTACGGCAGCCCCATGGTTAAACTGTTTGAATCAAAATGGCCCGATGGTTTCCACTTCGGCAATGCCCGCAATATGTCCATCGAAAGAGCGACTAGCAGGTGGATTATCTGGCTTGATGCTGATGATAGAATCCCAGAGGCAACAGCGGATAAACTACAGATACTAAAGACCGCACCCACTAACGGGGCTTTTGGGTTCCTGGTAAAGAATACGGACGCTTCAGGACTACCAGTGGGAGCGCAGTTTTTACAATGTAGGATGTTCCCAAACCATGATTCAATACGCTTTGAGCGTGGTATACATGAGCAGAGTATTTACTCCATTGCCCGGGCTGGATTGCATTTCAAATATATAGACGCTACAATCATTCACACAGGATATGCCTCAATTGAGGAACAGAAGAAAAAGGCCCAGAGGAACATAGACCTTTCCCTTGAAGAGCCTGGCTTGTATGAATCCCCTGTGCTGATGATGTGCCTAGCGGATTCCTATTACATACTCAATGATTGGTATGGTGGTATAGAATGGTATAACAGGGCTTACAACTACCCGAATCTAAGAGAGATAAACGGGGATATATACGGCATCCTTCCATGTAGGATTGCCTGTGGGTATATGGCACTTGAGAAGATAGATGAAGCAATCGAGTGGTTGGACCGTGGCAAGGAAAACAAGCTTAAAACTGGTGACGCTCCCTTTGATATATTCCCTGAGTATATGTTTCACTATGCCCGTTGCATGGAGGAAAAGGAAAAGTATTCAGAGGCTTGTGAGTTGTACATTGAACTGTTGGGACACGAGGCAAAGCCAACCTCTCAGAGTTGTAGTATTGACAAGATGAAACTGGTATCTATCAACCGGCTTATATCTCTATTTTTTAAGATGGGTAAATTCGATAAGCTGAAAGAATTGATGGAGAGTGCCAGGGTAGCATATCCAAAAGCCATTTACAGCGTGGAAGTTCAATGAGTGAAATAGTCGCCACAATCAATACCAGACAGATAGACCGTCTTTTCAGAAGGTTAGAAAAGAATACTAATGCTTCCTCTAGGAGAGTTCTATTTAATGCTATCGCCCAGGATATGCAGGCAGCGGTACAAAAGAACTTCGCAACAGAGGGGCGGCGTGTATTCCCGGGCGGGTGGCGGCAATTAGCAGCCTCTACCCGCAGACGCAAGGCAAAGACAGGGAAGTCTAAAATACTCCAGAACAGCGCACAGTTGAAGAACTCAATCAATGCCCGGGGTACATCCACTTATGCAGTGGTGGGAACTAATAAGAAATACGGACGCATACACCAGATGGGCGGCACGATAAACCACCCCGGGGGCACTCCATACATCCCCTTCAGTTCAGGGGGCAATTCCCTGGGTGTGAGGTTTATGCGGAAGGACGGTAATTACCCACCGGGAACTGGGTTCACAAAACCTCACCAGATAAAGATTCCCAAACGCCCTTTCTTGGCCTTTAATGCTTCTGATATTGATTTGATTGAGAAACGCATAGGGGAGGTAATGGTTAAATGAACGCAATCAAAAACATGGCAATGGAGGATATGCCTGAGACATTCCGTCAGATAGCTGAGATAATAGGTAAAAGGAATTGTCGGAAACTCATGCTTGAGTTTGCTGGTGCCACTATCTACTTCCCATCTAAGCTGCCAACAGAGACAATAAGCAAGTACATCCAGGCTAACTTCACAGGCGATAACGTGCCAGAGTTAGCCCGGGAGTTGGGCATCTCTAGGACTTCTGTTTACTCGCATCTTCAGCGGCCTGTAAAGCCTTGTTGAGTTCTCCTATTGCTTTATCAGGAGAAATCAATCCACGCTTAGAACCCTGCTTCTCTTTCAGCTGGGTGAGAATCTTGTGAACGTCTGATTCCTTATCATTGGCCCGGTGCTGTGCGTCTTTCTTGCAGGCATCAATTATTTCCCTATCCTCTGCGGTGAACTCCTCAAAATAAGTTACTGCCATATCCTTCCCATTGAAGGGATTAAGGCGTATCTCCCGCAGTATCTCACTAACCGGGCACGGTTGCTTTTTGGCTAATCTGTCCATTCCCAGCGGCGTAAGCTTGATATACTTTAACGCCCCAGTTTCCTTGTCCACCTCCCAGAATATCACATTCTCAGGCGGTTTTTGGGCGTAGTTGGTTCCCTTCTCTTGCATCCGCTCAATTGGGTCAATCTTATCTTTATCTATTCTCATTATCTTCCCCCTTTATAAAACTGTTAATAAATGCATTATTTTCTGCTCCCACATAAGGCCACATGAGCATGGGCCAATATACACCGTGTTTGTCCCTGTACCACATTTTATGTTTCTCTCTTATGCCAAAGTGCCAGAATCCCTCGTAATAAAACCCTATTGCGTTAAACCCCGCATCCAGGGCCTTCTGCAAAACTACATTAGGTTTCCATGGGCAGTTTCTAAACCTACCGTCTATTCCCAAGCCTTTATAGTGATCACCATTTGGTGCGTGTTTGCCACTGTTTAACCCGTTGCTGCTAATGGTGAACCGGCAACCAACATCAAGGCGCAAATCATCCATTGTGTATATAAGCTTTTTCTTCACCCCTGCCATATCTGCACCCGTCTTAGCGCACTCCTCATAGGTGAAGTGTTTCACATTTTCAAAGTCTTGTGGTTTCATATTACTCCATGCTTCTGTCTAAGTTTTCTAATCCCGCTTTTTATCACAAGGTTTATAATATTCCTCGGATATCCCATAATATCTGCAATCTGCTGATGTTCTAGTTCATCTTTGAATTTATACCTTAAAACTCTCCTCTCCTCTGGGCTTAGTTTGCGGCAATCGTTTAGTATATCATCTATTGTGAATTCTGGTTCATGCGTCTCGGCAGCTATTTTTTCCATAATAGGCTCTCCCCCCAATGTAACAGAATCAAGGCTTGTGGATAGCTTTTTTGTATAATCTATTTTGTAATAATAACTATTGCCAGAAGGTACTTTATCCTTTTTATACTGCTTTGTGTTTTGATAGTTAAACCTCTGTTGCGCCCCCCGCATCTCCCAAGTCCAAACAGAAAAAAAGTTAACCCCCCTGTCAGGTTCGTATATCGTCAGTGCCCTTATTACTGACATGGCTATTGAATTCTTGTAATCTTCCTCTAGGCCATCAGTAATTACAAACTGGTTCTTGAACTTTAACCCGTCTATGAATTTGATATTATTCTTTATAAGAAGACTTTCTATTTTACGTTTACCCTGCAAGTTGGCCCGTTTCCAGGCTATTGCTAAGTTATTATTGTCCTTATACAAGTTCACTCCTTAATTTTTTGATTGCTCCCGTTATTATCTGGCAAACCCTTGACTCAGTTGTATTTATTATTTCTGATAACTCAATCATGGTATACCCGTGTTTATAGTAGTATGTTAAAAGCTTCTTTTCCCTGTCTGACAAGTCTTTTATTATATCCTCAAACTTTTCGTCCACATCGTTGAACTTAGGGGCATTTATTTCATAAGCCATATGACGCTTTTTATAATAATCTAACCTCCTACCTAAACGCCTTGTATCCAATATGGCACCCTTGAAACGGCTGAAGACATAGGTGGAAAAACTGCATTTAAAAGAAGGGTCGTATTTTTCTAAGCACGTAAGTATTGAGAGTGTAATATTTGAATATTCTTCATGTGTTAAGTTTTTCAGCCTTCCTAAACCCACTATATAAGATATGACTATACTGCCTATCTTCCTTTTATGCTGGCCGCTGTGCCAGATTTCAACCAGCTTCTGTATATCTTTCTTCATCCATTAACCTTAACACTTCCTCATATGCTGTAGCCAAACCAGTGTGCAACCAATACCTGTAACTCCTACCGTATACTTTTGGTTTTGGCTCACACTTTATTTGTTCTCGGCTTATTCTAAGCCTTTCTTTCAGTTTTTCTTTCATTTTTCATTCGCCTTTGGGTTATATGAGTTTTTCAAACAAAGCACATCCACACTTCCCCTATTCCTCTATTAGCCTGAGCATGGTTATTCCATACCAGTTCTTGTATTCCATGGTGGATAGGTACTTCTCAGCCGCCGCTAGGGAGGAAAAAACCGGACGCATCTTATCTTTTCTGAGTTTGAATGAGTAGGCGGTTCTCTCATCAGCCAGTGCCAAATACTCAGTACCCGGTTCCCCATGCCCGCACGGCCCCACTACTTTTTGAGTGATAGCAAAAACATTCACTGTTCAACCCTCCATCCTGGTATAGTTTTCCTTCGGTTTAAATCTATTAGCTTCCCATAGACAGTATACCGTATCATATGATGCGTTTTTTACATCCCTCTGAGAACAAAAGTGGAACTGCTCACACTCACCGCACCTGGCGTTGTGCTTCCTGAATCTACTGCTCTTTATCAGTTCTTTTAGGCTCAGTGGTTCCATCCAGCATCCATTCCTCTACTACGCTCTCTGTGTGGTCTGCCCAGGTAATCTCATACAAAACACCCGTTGTCCTCATTATTATCCCTGACACATATCCAAGCACCGGCTCCCCTTCCATCTTGGCCAGGTTAGATACAACAATGTCTTTAAGCTTGTACTCCGAACGATAGAACCACTCATTCACACTACCTGTCCTTTCACAATCCTTTTGTTATCCAGCACAAACTTATGCCCTCCCGTAAGCACAGCGAACCCGGCATTCCAACGGTTGTTAGGGAGATACTCGGGGTGCAACTCTCCCAGCGTACCGATAGACCAGCAGCTGATTGGTTTACCCCGCAGATTACCTTCCTCGTGCATACTCGTTTGGTGGTGGTGCGCTCCGATTGTTGTGCAGTGGGTTCTCAAGAAAAGCCCCCTGGCAGGGTTAACGGGTGACGTTATGGCCCTAGCGAACTCGTGTCCGTGGAGCATATTTAATTGACCATAATAGATGGTTCGTTTATCCCCTACCCACTGTATATCCAGTTCATCCAGTTTAAGTACCTTTGGGAGTTTAAAGTCCTCAAAGTCAAAGAATTCTGGACTTTTTGTCTTTATATGGGTTGTCCACCTCTCTTCGTGGTTGCCCTCCTTGTAAACGATGGTAGCATCCGGGTAAGCATCCCGCAGAGCAGCCAGGAATTGAATTACCCTCTCTCTCTCCTCCCTCGTTGAACGTGCAGTGGGGTCTTTGCTGTAGAAGGATAGCCTGTGCATATCCCATATATCCCCCAGTAAGACAATGCACCCACCCTCTTTCGCCTCTTTCAGCGGCCCATGAGCATAGTCAAGCATCAACTCGATAGCCTCCGGTGAATGATAGGGTATGTGTATGTCTCCACATACAAGCATATAATCAAATGGTTGCAGATAGCGTGGCCCCCACTCCCGCTGGTCACTGCCGGGTATGTTGCGCCTTCCCAGACCATCACCGATGTATTTTTTTATCGATAATTCATTGCGGTGCTGGTTGCCCTTTGCGCCCCGGTAATAACCCACCTGCGCCCTTGCGGCATCCAGACTAGGCCACACCTCTGGGTATTTCTTGTAGAGCATCTTAGCAATGGTCATGTTACCCGTATCTCGTTTTTCTTCACAAGCTTTTAGAACTAACTCCCTACCCTTTGGATTTAATATCCCACCCATATCATTCCTCCGGTAAAATATCCCAATACAAAAGATTTCCATCCTCGTACTCTTTTAATTTCAGTAACATTTCTGGCACCCTTATTGCCCTCTCTCTTGGGGCTAGTATCGCAGCACCATACCGAAAATCAGACCTTGGGTCATCCTTGTGTATGCCGGTTATTATCGGCTTGACTGGTTTGTACATATAACAGCCGCAAGTTGAACTTTCTATTTTACCGCATTCATAGCGTGGGCGGCGGCCCTCCTGTAAAAAATCCAACCTTCTCTGACATCTAAAGCAAAGCATTTTACCTCACAAGTTAAGTACCTTCTCCCAAGTTTTTACGTCACAATCCATCCCTGCCATATTATGCTTAATAGCGTGGCATATTTCCTCTTTTATCATCCGCTGGCTGTTCTCATGTATCCCGTCCCAGTTCTTTATGAGTTCATCCACAACAATAGAGGGTGCGGTACTCATGCGGCCCAGTGCATAGCGGAAGGCAAAGATTAGAATGTGCTGTTGTTGTGTGTCCATTTGCAAGAAAAATACCCCCTTTTTTCTAACATGAAATTGTTGTAACCGGCAGGGCGACAGGTTTTTGCGTCATTTCAGGTCGTCCATTTTAGTTAAGTCACCCTACCGGCTAAAGTTTTGCGCTGTGGGCAGTTGGTCTGCATCTGCCGAATGCCAACTGGTCTTACAATCTGCCACAGACAGGCTACCACGCCACCACAGCATTATTTCTTCCATACAAATCCACCGAACATCCTAACTGCCCAGTACATCTTATATCTCTGGTAATGACTCACACCCGCATCCCGTAGCAGGCCCAGGAAAATCTCATCCACTTCTTTTCTATTAACACTGTAACGCCGTATTCCTGGCTCTACAGCCGTTTTAATCTCAAAGTGATGCCACATATACCCGTAGTCATGGACAAGCGCAGGGACGATTATAAGCGGGTTAAACGGGCCATAGGTGGAAGTCCAAAAAAGGCGGGGAATAGAGGCGCCATCTGATTTAAACCCCTTTGGGATTCTTATGGTACGTTTTTCTCCACAAATATGGATTTTTTGGGTACGTTCATTTCCCCCCAAAGGAATGTCCACCTCAAAATCCTCTATTAATCTTATCTCCCTGCTACCGGGCATTGAAGTGTAAATTGGTTGTTTCATTCTTTTCTCCAATCATTTCCGTAATCGCTACAAACATAGATACCTGGTTCAAATGATTTTGTTTTTAATATTATCTGCAAAGCGTCCCTCGTTTGTCCGTGTAATTTATCCAATTCTTCATCTGTTAATGAACTTATTTTATATCCGCAGCTAGGGCATTCTATTACATCTCCTAATATTTCTGACATATCCACATAAACATCGCTGTTACCATATGGCCTTTTACAATCTATTGCCGGTGCACCAAATTCACAGTCTTCCCACGACACATATGCTTTAGTTAGTAATTTTATATGTTTTTCCGTCAAGTTAAATCTTTTCATTCTCTCCCCCATTTAATCCAGTTGCGTATATTTAAAGCCATTGCCGGGACTACCACAAACAGCAGGCCGTATGTGTGACCCCGTGAAATAACATAATAAATCCATGCCATGTTTCCCAGTGTGAAAAGTATAAAGCTGCCTCTCCATTTATAGCCTATCAGAAAGATTCCCAGTAGTTCAAGTATGCCAGCTAAGTAATCCATTAATAAAACCGAGACCGAGACCCAGACCAAGACCGAGACCGAGACC
>Ga0180433_10004940_pt1 | contig 18432 bp, 16 predicted proteins | sample SS_ome_8_FD_132980 | JGI IMG/M metagenome (GOLD analysis project Ga0180433, IMG submission 132980) | Hypersaline lake sediment archaeal communities from the Salton Sea, California, USA - SS_1_D_1 metaG | ecosystem: Environmental > Aquatic > Non-marine Saline and Alkaline > Hypersaline >... | reverse complement strand
GTTTTTAAATACGAACTTTACTATTTTTTTACAAGATATATATCAATTTTAATAAGTGGAACCAATGGAAATTATGGAAGAAGAGGAAAAAAAAGAAGAAGAACCAGATGTAATTAAATGGTTAAACCAACTAAAAAACTACAGAAAGCCTGCTCCTGAAAAAGCAATTATCGTGCCATATACGGAAACATCAGAGGTTAAAGAAGTTATTGATCAACCTGAAAGTGTAATCGAAGAACCAGAAGAGGAATTTAAAGACGTCGTAGAAAAAGAAGCTTATTTCATTTCCTTAAACCAGCTCACTTATGATCAATTAGTCTGGTTGCTTTCGGAGCGTGAACTAAGCTTGAATAAAGGTTATGAGAACATGACTGAAGACCAAATTAGAAAGTTAGCCGAAGAGATACATGATCAAGGTCTTAGCTACGATGAATTATGTTGGTTAAATGCTGAAATGAAGATCTTACATGAGAAATATGGCTCTTAATTAAGAGATCGCCGCCCCATTTAATTGTACATTTCTTTTAAACTATCTAAAGAGTTTTTTAGCCTTAATTCAGCGAGTTTGCGTTCGTTTATGTCTTTAGCAATCATTAATCCTTTTCTATTGCCATCTTTATCGAGAAACGCTCTTCCTTTAATTTCAAACCAAATATAATGACCATCCACGTGTATTATTCTTGCTTCTAACTTACCTTTTCCTGTGAGAATTACCTTCCTTAATTCACTTATTGATTTTGTGTAATCTTCTGGGTGGATTAAATCCATTGGTCCTAAATTATCAACTATTTCTTGACTATATCCTAATTTATCTTTGAAATAATGATTTCTATATATAATATTAAAATTTTGGTCAATAATTGCTATTAAATCATTAGAATTTTCAATAATTAATTGAATTTCATTTTCAGAGTGATTTGTTGTCAATACTATCAACACCTATTCTTTCGTCTAATTGCATTTAATACTATTTCGACCTGTGTATGATATTTTTTACAAAAATATCAAAAATCTTAATTATAAATATGGTTTTTTTCCTATATATATTCTATTATTGATTAGGATCTTAACCTGTTCTGTAATAATGATATATTCCCCTGTTATATTACAACTGAATTCAGGTTGTATCTTCGTCAGATGTCTCTTGGTGATTTTTTATGTATCGTGAAATGAATTTACCTATGGAAAAACCATACACTCAACAATAATAACATGAAATTATACCCTTTTAAATGATGCATGTAGTCGATTTAGTACTTTTTTGTATAATAAGAACTTTTTCTTTTGATTGAAATGTTTAAATATATTTTTGAATATTTATTACAAGATATTAAACAATTGAAAGGAGTATAAATCATCATGACTAAAAAATCGTATAAAACTTTCTTTTATTCAGACGAGGATGAAGATTCCGAACTTTTAATTATTCCAGCATCGCTTGCAAAATCTCTCGGATGGAGTCATTTAGGCTCGCTAGATATTTCTATTGAAACAAATCAAGCTAAGAAGCTTGGTATATTTATATCAAAACCAGAAGTAAGGTGTCCGCGATGCACGCATTTATTAGAAGAAGACATAACGCTTCAACCTCAAGGAATGAGATGTACAAATCCAGAATGCGATTATATAAGAAGGATTTATAATAAAATTAATCGTGGTAATTTAACTTTGGATAAATGATCTAACTCTTTAAATTTATTCTAAAAATTCCTGAATATCTTTTTCCAATAACTGTACTTCTCTTGTTTTCATATCTAACAATTTACTAGGTCCTCCAATCTTTCCTTCAATGATATTGAAAGACGAATTGATAGATTGTATTTTCTCTTTAATTTCTCTTTTCTCGTTGGTTTGAGTTAAAATTACTACCGATGGTCCCGTGTCAATTGAATAATAGGCGCGATAACCCTCTTTTCGTAGTTCTCGGATTTTCAACATTATTTCTAGAGTCTCTGGCTTCCAAGCAATAATATTTTCATTATTTGGTGCTGTCATGGCAATAGAATGCAGGCATAACGTGTCAAATTCTGCTAATTCTCCAATTTTATCAAAATCATGATTATTTAAAGCATCAATGAAGTTAATAATTTTATCCTTCCTTTGTTTTAACCAAGAATAGAAAAAAGGAGATTTTTGTGCGATCTCATGAGCTTGGGTAGTTTTTAACTCTGATTGAATTGGGATGGTTAGGAGTGAAATGTCTTCAATAAACGATTCATGTTGTTTTTTATTCAATCTTAAAGCGTAACAATTCATAGATTGAATTTTTGGATGGCTTAACCAAAGTGAAAATCCTCCAGTAGCACTCCGACATCCTGAACCTGAAAGATATCTTGAAAAAATGCTCATTAATCTTTCATTTTTGATATAGTCAGGATTATTATCATATATAATTGAGCTTGCTGCTAAAGCTAAAGCTGCTGATCCGGAAGCAGATGTTCCAAGTCCTTTTCCAATTTCACTAATTGTATCATAGTTTATAATATTTCTTGAAATCAAGGTGGCTTTTGTATTAAAATTAGAATAATCGCGTATAAAATCTAATGCAAATTCAATTCTCTTTGATTTTTCTCCAAATACTTGCTCACCATTAATATATGCGGAATCTTTCTTGAATTTTTTATCAAATTTTAAATAAGAAACCGTAGATGCACAAGTATTATTAAAGGAGATACTTGGAAAGTACGCAATTCGATTTTTAGGGTCTCCTACAAATCCGTGATATTTTAAAATACCCTGGATTGGGTAGGCTAACGAGAAACTCTCACCCTCTTCTCTGATAGCTTTTCTTTCAAGAGGAATATCTTGAATGTCAAATTCATTCTTCATGAGATATTGTACGATTTCTTCGTGATCTTTTCTTAATTGGTCAAGTAAAGCTGGCGGGATAGAATCTGACATGTCTAATAATAATCGTGTAATTTTTATAAATAATTGTTTTTTACTAAAATTTTCTTTCTGCTACAAAGGCTAACAAATCTTCAAAAAATCCTGCTTCTGATTGATTGATTACAAGTTTCAAATTATCTAGAGAATTTTTAGCCTCTATAAAATAAGATTGGGCCAAGTTTTTACATCTTGTAATGACATCCGCTCTTTTAAATAATTCTCTTACTTCTTGAACTTCACTATCAGTAAGCTCTGATTTTTCCATTAATTCTTGAAGCCTAATTTTATTTTTTTCATCTAAATTGTTATTAGCTTCAATCAATAAACATGTTTTCTTTCCTTCTCTTATATCTCCGTCATTAGGCTTTCCAGTTATTTTTTCATCTCCAAAAGTTCCTAATATATCGTCGATAATTTGAAAAATTATACCTAAATTAATACCAAAAGTGGATAAATCTTGCTCATATTTTTCCTCTACTTCTGCATAACAGGCTCCTATTAATATTGATTTTTCTATTAAAGCTCCCGTCTTTAAAGATATCATGTGAATATAATCATCCATTGTCAAGTCTTTCTTATTTATCATGTCAACTTCAATTAAAACACCATCACAGACTTCTTTAAATACTTGTTCGTAAAATTGTATGGTTTTTAGGTTTTGTTCTTGCTTGAAATCATTATAAAGATATGCTTCCAAACCCATGAAAAACGCCGTGTCTCCTCCAAGGATTCCCATATTAACTCCAAAATCTTCAGCGATCATTTTTTTCAAGTCGTATTTCCCGTGATATTGTCTGAATCTAAAATGAAATGCTGGTTTTCCTCTTCTAAAATCGTCTTTGTCGATAATATCATCGTGAATTAAAGATGCATTATGAAGAAATTCTGTTCCAACGCTAGGAACGATGATTTTCTCATCTTTATTTTTAGTAAATGCATTATAAGTAGCAATGCAAAGTAATGGACGAATTCTCTTACCCCCGGATAGAAAATAATCGCTTAATTCTGAATAATAATCGTTTAAAAATGAGTTTTTTACGGTTTTAATCTTTCTATCATAGATTTCCTTGATGGCATTATCTATTTTAGGCTTGTATTCTTGTACATATTTTACAAATTTCATTTTTCTCACTTTGTAAATAAAGGGTGATTAAAATAAAAGCAATTCCAAATACTCAATATTCTTAAAGATAATACACGATCCTTGATATGATCTTTGATATGAAACTGAATTCTTTTTCTTCATTCTGTCTTGTATTATTAATTACTGCATAAGAAAATATTTATAAAAAGAAAATGCAGATCATTTAATATGTCGTTCAATCCATTTGATGCTCGTGTTTTTCCATTGTTTATTTTCTATATCATTCTCATAATATTAACGGTTTTTTTGACCATAAAGATGTTTATGAAATGGAAGGAAAGGAAAGTTAGTCCACCTCTCTATTTAGCTATTGGTTTTGCCTTTTTTACGACAGCTCTCATCATGCTCACAATAGGCTTAGCAGAAGGTGTGATTACGGGTTATTACATGTATATTTATCGCTTTTCATTACCCTTTGGTTATACTATGGTAATTATTTCGGATATTTTTTTATTTAAGTTTGCCAGTGAAATAACTGAGAGGGGAGAAAAACTAATCTTACCTCTGATTATCATCGGTGCAATCATAATAGTTCTACACTATTTACCTTGGAATTGGTGGGGTGTTCCTTCTCAAGATTTTGAGGGTGAATTGGATATTCGAATTTTTACCACTCTAACCCTCGTATTATATTCAAATATAATCTATCTGTTCATTGCTAGTATATGTCGTAAATCAATGGTAAGTGCAGTGGATAAAGTCACCTATTATGGTTTAAAATTGTTATTTTATTCAATGATTTGTTTAGTGTTTTTCTTTGCTATGTTCATTTTCGATACTGTGTTAATGCTCTTCATTGAAAATCTAAGATATTCAATATTTATTTATATCGCGTGGGGATCAACATTAGTATTTTTTGCACTTGCCTATTGCTCCTTAGTGATGCCTGAATGGCTAGTTAAATGGATTGAAAAAAGAAATATAAATGAATAAAAAAATTATTTCGAAATATCTAATCTAACTGTAATAATCACATGCGGTTCAATAGATAATTTGAGTTTATTTCCGTCAAGCAAATTTATGTCCGCTTTTATCTCGTTATGAGGTTTTTCTTCCAAGAGATTGACGATGTTTGCGTGTTTGATTGTAATTCCGTCGTAGAACTTTAAATTTGCGTTTTGCGAATCAGGTGAGATGTTATAAACTCTAACGATTAAGTCGGACCCTTCTTCTGATTTTTTTAACACGCTTAGCAACACATTCTTATTATCTATTTCGAGAAAACTCAATTCTACAGGTAAGTAGGATTCTTCTTTTAAAAATGGAAATTTCATGTTAATTATTATCATGTCGCAACTACGGAATTGAGAGTTAATCATTGATGGAAAAAGTGGTTTTAAGGGATTGTTAAATTCCTTTCCTTTTATGTGAATTTCAGATTTTAACCAATCTTGTTTGTTATTTTCCATGATCAATGATAATTCAAACTCGTGCTTTCCAAGGCATTGCGCTCCAGGAGTATTTAAAGGTGGACCCGCATCAGCCTTTCTAGATGTCAAACGACTTCGAGAAAGCCATTCTATTGACCGTAAAAAAGTTACTGCAAGGATTATTGTTCCATCATCATTCTTTATTGCTTCATATTCGGGCAAACCCTTGTTCAACACTGCAAAGCATCTAGAACCATCACTTATAGCTGTGAAATCTTTCTGGTGATTTGTAGGGAGAGGTGTCTGTTGCCATTTTTTTCCTTCTGGTAAATCTACGCTCCTTCGCACGACGTGAAAATGTCCATCACAATCTACCTCATCTGACTTTATATTTGAAGGGAACAACGCTTGGATGCGATGGTCCTTACTATTATTTTCCATTTCTATTTTAAAATCGATTCTCTTTACTCCTTTATATAAGGAAATGTAAATCGATATTTCATTGTCTACGAGTTTTTCCTCTCTTTTCAAGCGATCTTTCGTAAGAGAAATGGGTAATTTAAGATTCATAGCAACTTTTAGAGTTTTTTGAGTTGGTCCGTTTATCAGGTGCGAAATACCTATAATCTGAGCATCTTTAGACCTGAATTCAGAATCTACTTGCTGACGAACAGGTCCTGAAAAATCATACTCATCACCCCAATCTCCAACATCCTTGAATTCACAGATATTTTTATAGAGAATGCCTCCTTCTTTATCAAATACATCGATTTTTCCATTATCACCAACATTCACTCTATAAAATTCGTTTTCTATTTCTTTCTCGCCAATTTTGAATTCTTTCGTTTCAATATCAAATTCTCTTGGATGCTCTTTACGCACGAGATAATAAGTTTTATATCCACAAGCTGGAACATTAGCTAAAAATGTAAGTTGTTTGGCTCTAAAATTTTCCATTGTATATCTCGATTCTAATTTTCTATCAATTAGTTGAAATTCGACATCGTTTCCATCTGAATCAATTAATTTAAAATCGGTTGGAAATATCCCTCGTCTAGATTTTAGGAATGAACCAGAATAGGAAATAACAAAAAAATTCACTACATCCTTTCTTTCCCAAGTTAATGGATTGTATACAACTAACGGCGTTCTTGTATTCTCTCTAGTGTCAAAATTAATGTATTTACTCATATATATTAAAGAGTTCTTAATCACTTCGTTTCCTATTTGTTCCGCCCAATCGAACCTCGTTTTCATCTCGTCGTGAACCTGATCGATGCTACAACCACAAATTGAGTCGTGTGGGTGGTTTTTAATTAACCATTTCAAACCGGTAAAGATGTAATCTTGAGGGTAATCAAATTGTCTTTCTTTATCGAGAGCCCAAGTCATTGTAGACAAGGGTTCCGAGTATTTTTCGTATAGATATTCAATTTCCGTATTTCTCTGCTTTATCCACATCCGCGCCGAAAAGACTCCCGAGAGAATATTTTGGTACTTGGACCCTCTTAACTCTCCTCGAAAGGTCTTTAACTCTGCGTTTGCTTTTAACACCAGATCTGTAAAATATTCGAAATCGTTTTGTTCTAATAGAACATCTGGATTTTCTTCATTCCATTGCTTGACAATAGCTGATATTTCAGGTTGAGCCATGAGATGGTCAGTGCCGTTATTAAGTAAAATATATGGCGTTGCCGTGTATTTCTCGAGCTGTTCTGAAACTTTTTTTATGGTATTTAAAGCAGCTCTATATTTACCATCTTCTATTGTCGTAGGCAAGTTTTGTACGCTCCCATAACCAAGGGGTAGATAAAAGGTTAAAATGGAGCTGGCGTTTCCAGGAGCTTCCCATATAAACTCTGAATTCAACTCTAGCTCTTCAAATTCGTTACCAAAACCCCTCATGAACAACATGGAAGGAATTTCACACCCCTTTAGAATTTGAGGTAATTGAGCGACGTGACCAAAAGGATCAGGGATGTATCCTGCTTTCATCACTCTACCATATTTTCTGGCAATCTGATATCCAATTATTAAATTACGGATCAGAGATTCTCCACTAACTAAAAATTCGTCTGGTAATATGTACATTGGGCCAATGGAAAGCCTTTTTTCTTTTACATATTTCTTAATCTCCGCTTCTCTATGGGGACGTACTTCTAAGTAATCTTCCAAAGGAATAGTTTGTCCATCTAGAGTAAAATTATTGTAATCTGGATCTTTTTTGAAATAACTCAACAACTTATCCATTAAAATGACTAATTTTGCCCGAAATTCTTGAAATGTTAAGTACCATTCCCTATCCCAATGAGTTTCAGGTACAATAATCATGTGCTTTGGTTTCATTCTATTCTCTCTTTTTCTTTTTAGTATTCTCTATTGTTTTTTTTAAAATTACACTTTTAATAATATTTTCTAAAATTTATTTAAAAGAGAAGCATTATCAGAATTTAATTTGAAATATTATTCATCTTAATAGGTTTCTACAAGTGACTTTATTGGATAAATTCCTCATGAAAAAAATGGAGTGTTATAGAAAATGCTACTAAAACCAATCGCTAAAGCTTTTAAATCACCATGGACCTTAAAGCTGATAACAAAAATGGCCACATCTATGAATTCTATAATAAGTCTTAAATATCGAACAGAGTTTGAAAAAAACAGGGAGATTTATCAGGCAAAAGAACGCAGGATTTTAGACACAATCTTCATGCAAAAGGAACCAGACAGAATCCCTGTTACTACTGGTGGTTTGAACTTTTTTCCACCGAAATACGCAGGAATTACATGTGCTGAATACATGTTCGATCATAAAAAAACCAAAGCAGCCTATTTTAAAACAATTAATGATTTTGATTTTGATATGACATTTCCATCGAGTTTATTGAATTTTGGGAGGTTAATGACTGCCTCCCAGTTGAATTTAATAAAGCTTCCAGGAAGAGACATTACCGTTAATTCAGGTCATCAATACAATGAATATGATCGGTTAAATACGGAAGAATATGAAGAATTTTTAGAACGAGGAATGGATTTTTTAATAGACACGCTAATTCCTAGAATCTCGGGTATTTATAAAATGAAAAAGTTAAAACGTCCAGCGTACACTGGACGGATTTTTTTAGAAGTATTAGGGTGGTTAGGATCTGCTATACAAATTATGGCCGAAGAAAAAGCGAGAGGACATTATAATTTAATGACAGGTATCGCAGTCCCGCCATTTGATTTAATGTCATTTATGTTTAGGGATTTGAATAGTTTAATCAGAGATATGATGAAAAAAGAAAGAAGGCAACACCTCATTGAGTTGATTAATAGAATAGAACCCTGGTTAACACCCCTAATGTCTACTTTACCAAAAATAAATGGTCAAAAAGGCATTTTCTTCGTAGCTGAAAGAGCTTTTTCGTTATCACCTAAGCAATTTGAACAATTCTATTGGCCAACCTTAAAGAAAATGATATTATCTTTCGTAAAAGCTGGAAATATTCCATTTCTCGTATGGGAAAGCGATGTGACTCATTTAGTTCCTTTCTTACTCGAACTACCCAAGAAAGTATCACACAGATGTTGCTTATTCGTTGATACAGGCGATATTTTTAAGATTAATAGGATTTTAGACGGGCACATGGCCATTCAAGGAAATGTTCCTTTATCAACCATGTGTGTTGGTACTCCTAAGGATGTAGAGAAATATTGTGAAAAAATGTTTGCTGAATTAAAACCTGGTGGAGGTTTTTTAAATTGTGCTGCACTAGGCATTCCTGATGAGGCAAAACCTGAAAATGTTCATGCGCTAATTAATTATACTAAAAAGCATGGAAGATATGTGTAAATTGAATTAAAAAGATAAAGAGAATTGATATTAAATGAATGAATTAGGAAAAGTCTTAACAGAATCAATACTTGATTTTGATGAGGATGATGTATTAGAAAACATTAAAAAAATGAAAGCTGCTGGTATTAACTCGCTTGAAATCATGGAGATTTGTAAAGATGCGATGGATAAAATTGGTAAAATGTTTAATGAAAAAGAAATATTTTTAACCGAATTAATAATGTCGGGTGAATTATTAACATCAGTAATGCAAGAATTAGGACTAACTGAAAGTAGTATGAAGGCTAACGGAGGTGCTAGTAAGGGAAAAATTTTAATTGGTACTGTTGAAAGCGATGTCCACGATATAGGCAAAAATATAATTAAAAGTTTGCTCATATCTGAAGGATATGAAATAATAGATATTGGTGTGGACGTTCCAGTTAGCAAGTTTGTTGAAGAAGTTAAAAATCATAAACCACTAGTCGTTGCTATGTCTGGATTATTAACGATTGCCTACGATTCTATGAAAAAAACGATTGAAGCGTTTGAAAAAGAAGGGATTCGGAAGGAATTTAAAGTAATCGTTGGGGGTGGATCAACCGATCAAAAAGTTGCTGATCATGCGGGTGCTGATGATTATGGAGTAAACGCTGTTGATGGTGTAGAAAAAATTAATAAATGGTTAAAATGACCATTATTTTAACTTGAAATAAATAATAAAATTTTTCTTTAATCCTATGTTTTCAAACTTGAATGAGTGGGGTTAAAGAAAAAAATTTTCTCGTAGGAATCTTCGGGGAAAATTTTGAACAGAGAAATTTAATAGGACAGGCTTTAGGGTCCCCTGGAACGAAATCCGATATTCAATTCTATAATCGATTAGATGCGGGATTAGGACACGTGTTTTGTGCTTTAACGCCTGTAGAGTATCCTGAAAAAATTAAACCATTTCTACAAGCTCTAACTATTACAAACATACATGTATTAGTTGTTGATTTAGAAGTTGGTTTGAATGCGGCTTTAGGAGAAATACTAGTTGGCATGGACCTCTATCATCAATTATTTGAAACACAAGCTTTAGTAGCCATAGCTGGACTAAATTCAAAAACAGAGTGGAAATTGGAAGATACTCGAAAAAAAATTGAAGGAATTCTTAACACGACTAGCCTAAAGGGTACTGAAATATTGTGTATTCGAGGAAAGGATGACTACTCAAATCTTAAAAAACAAGTTGTAAATATCGGAAAATTATTGTCCGAATCTGATCTAAATAATGGATCTTACGCAAAAGTTCTGATAGATCATGTATTTCCAGTAAAAGGTATTGGAACAGTTATTTTGGGCGTAGTTAAGAAAGGAATTATCAATGCAAGCCAAATGATTGAGATTGCAGGTTATAATGGCCCGGGGAAAAAAGCGATAATTCGAAGCATTCAAAAACACGACAGGGATTTTAAAACAGCCTATGAGGGCGATCGTGTTGGTTTAGCACTTAAAGGAAATATAGCTCCTGACGATATAAGCAGAGATAACATAATTGCAACTCAAGGAATCTTTAAACAAGAAAAAACTATAGAAGCAAAAGTACATCTTAATCAATTTTTTAAACCTAAAGCAGGAAAACTCAAGCCTGGTAATGGAGAGCAATATTATGGATTGGTTGAAATAAAATCTTCTCCATTAAAATTTATAAGTGGTGATGAATTGGCTTCTGGTGAATCTGGAAAGATAACTATTAATTTTGAGAAACCTTTAATTCACGATGGAAAAGGTCTTAGAGGAATAATCACTGAATTAAATAAGTTCGAAAATAAACTTAGAATCGTTGGATATTTCACACAAATAATAGAATAATTTTAAAAAACAGCATCATAAATACTATTTAATGTTTGAAATAGAAGATCCCATTGTTTACTATAAATCTTCTGAAAACATGGAAGAGGTTAAGGATAATTCAATCCAATTAATCGTTACATCTCCTCCATATGGTAAAATTAAGGATTATGGCTCAAAAGAACAAATAGGGTTTTCTGATTCCTTTGAAGAATATTTTCAGAGGTTGAAGCGTGTTTGGAGCGAATGTTGTCGAGTACTTGAACCACAATGTAGACTCATAATTAATATCGGCGATCAATATTTAAGAACTTCAGAATATGGACGATATAGAATATTATCAATAGCGAGTCAGATCATTACAGATTGTCAAGCTTTGGGATTCGATTTTTTAGGTGATATAATCTGGCAAAAAGTTAGCACCACAAATACAACTGGAGGGTGTTCATTGATGGGTTCGATTTATTATCCACGAAATGGATTACTAACTTACGATTATGAACATATCCTCATATTTAAGAAATTAGGGAACGAAAAGGGAAGGATTATTGATCTTCAAACTAAAGAGAATTCAAAAATATCCCTTAGTGAATGGAAAAAATGGTATGTAGGACATTGGAGATTTCCCGGAGTTCTTCAGAAGGAACATGTTGCAATGTTTCCCGATGAATTACCTTATAGATTGATACGGATGTTTACTTTCATAGGCGATACCGTGTTAGATCCTTTCCTCGGTTCAGGTACGACCTTGAAAGTAGCACGCTCTTTATTTCGGAAGGGTATTGGTTATGAGATTAACAAAGATTATAAAAAAATAATTGATAATAAGATTAATCAATCCGATATTGAGCAATTTAGAGATTACCAATATATGATTTATAAAATCTCTCAAAAACTAACAAATGAAAATATAGAGATTTGTTTTGAAGAGCAAAAGCAAAAAGGAATTCTCATTCTTAAAAATATGGAAAATCATGAAATCATTATTGATTATCTTCATATTGATCAAGAGTCAGTAGGGAAAGCATTAATCTTTAAGGAATTAAACGCTAAATTGGAAGAAAACACAGTGCTTAATTTTTTAAATAGAAAAGATAAGTGGATTCATTTTAAAAAGTATTATATCGTTGTAAATCTTGAAAAATATGACACGTCTGATTCAATGAATCAAATCATGGAAGTTATTGAATCTTTTAATTTTCCTAAGGATATCCAATTTATCCTAATGAATAAAATAGTTTCTAATGATGTTTTATTGTCATCTCTTTTTTAAACAAAGAAAAACAAATTTAAAATCCATTCCTGCGCAAGGATTTCATCAAATAATCCTTTGAAGTTTTCATATTTGAATCATTATATTGGATTTATATACACTCTTTTGATTCTTTGAGATTTATAGCAGTAAATGACTGATCCTGTTCATTTCTTTGTTCTGATTTAATAGATCGATTTACCTGGGCTAGAAATTTCATTGCTCTCTTTTTTCCCCTACTTATATTTTTTATTAGCTCATCTTTATTGAATCCTCCAGATAAAACAAAAGCCGTTTGAAATGAATTTCCTGGAGGCAGAGTAAGATAGGCTATTTGAAGACATGAAGATAATTCCCCAGTTTGGGCGTATAATGTATTGGATAAATTTAACTTTTCATTATCAATTTTCAATTTTTTTGTAATACAAGATTCGAAGTGGGTTGGTTTTGAAATAGTTGAAAATCCCGCATATAGTTTGCTTGAATCATATTGATATATTATGTCGTTTAAAGCATCATATCCCGACTTGTCATTATCATAACCCTCCAAACCGTTAACATCGAAATCAAAAACGAAATACATAGAGAAATCAATTAAGTTATAGTCAGAATTGTTTTTTACTGTAAAGAATGCTATCAAATATGGTACTTTTGGATAAATAAAAATATCAATGTATAGTCGCATCAATGAGTTCTCCTTTTTGAACTCAATCGGTTTTAATTGTTTGTTTTTTATAAGTCCTTTCAGATACTCTTTAATATCGAAATCTAGAGTGATTCTATGTATCGAGGTTCCCTTTCTGCTGTTTACTAGTTTATATATTGGAGTCGGTTCAATATTTTTCAAGACAACAGGAATAGTTCCTACTTTCTTACCTTTTAGTTTAAAGCTAAATCGTGGCCCAGCTTTCGTAGGATCTGTAAGAAATAATAAATACCTCTCTTGATATCTTATTTCTTTTATTGAGAATCCCATTAAGTATCCCTTAGCATCTCAAGTGGCAAAAATCTCATTGAATTCAATCTTTAATACTATTTTATCAAACCTCCTTTTTTAGTAATTTTTAATATGTTAATACTAAACAATTTAAATAAGAAATGAAATATCCAACATATAAAGATTTCTTATATTATATTAGACTGTTTCCATCACTTTATAGGCTATATACAAGAAAGCATCATTCACGTTCTCACCAGTTTTAGCAGAAGTTAATATATAGTGAAACCCTCTTTTCTGAGCAAATTCCTTTAATTCTTCTTCACTAACCACTATAGAATCTACCATGTCTGTTTTATTTCCAACCAGTACAACAGGAATCTTCGCCTTGACCGTCGTTTTTATCTCATCGTACCATGTATTAATGTTCTCAAGCGTTTCCTTGCGAGTTCTATCAACTACCATAAAAGCAGCGTTAGCTCCCGTGTAAAAATTTGGTTTGATTGTTTTACGCTGACCTGCAATATCCCAAATTATGAAATTAACTTTTGTTTCTGTACTAATTTCCATTGTTTTCTTGCTTATCTCAACTTGAAGAGTCGAAATGTAACTTTCATTGAATTTGGATTCAATGAACCTTGTAATTAACGATGTTTTTCCAACTTGATAATCACCCGTTAAGATTAATTTATTACTATATTCTCCTGCAGGTAATTTTCCTCCTCTGGTTTTGGATAAAACTCGAATAATCTCTGGGATTTCAAGTGAAATATCTTCATTTCCTTCTAAAAGAAGCTCGATTTTTCCCGCAATATGTTCTGAAAAAACTCTTAATTTAACGTCCGAAGTATCTTGAGAAGCAATTGATGTGAGAATTGAGTGAGATCCCATTGAGCAATAAGCAAATTTTTTATCACCAGTCGTCGTAATATTAAAGAAATTACTTTCTGTTCCAAATTCACTTTTAATTCTTTCAATATATCCATCTAAGATTGTGGATATCACGCCAATAACGTTCTCGCTTCCTGCATCTTCCCTACCTTCTGATGCAATAATAAGACCGTCGCGATCACATGCTGCAACCGCTAATACTCCTTCAACTTCGTTTAAATAACTCGTCAATGCAATTTTTAGTAGATGAGTAGACACTGCATGTACTCCTTTTAAATGATATCCTTACAATATTAATTAATTTAGAAAATATAAATATAGCTATTTAGAAATTATTATCTACGATTTCATTTGTGTAAAAGAAAGTAAAACAGAATGGTTTTATTATCTGCATATTATACCTTTATATATATAGAGAAATAAAAATTTTAATTATAATGGAAGAAATCAGTTACGATAATGAAGAAAGTATTGCTAAAATACTTGATAGAGCAGTCCAACTCTTTCGTAGGACCGGTTTAGATGAGCTTGCAGTAAAAAGCGAAAAAATTCTTAGAAATTATGTTAACGCAATTAATCTAAGATAATTTTGTTTGAAAAAAGAATAGGATTTGCTCCAACTTAAAAGATAAATCTAGATTGTTCATTACCATTTAATTTCGAATTTACAAATCTCTCCATTATCCATTTTACATGCTTCTGGTAAGTGTTCCACTGAAATAAATTGTCCAGGATCCTTAAAATGAGAAACAAATCCTTCAAGAACACCATGGTCTAAGGAACACGGGTATGGATGGTCAGTTGTCATAATTCCGCTTCTATCACCCGTTTTTTCCCAAATATAATGACCTGGATCACCTTCTCCTGCATGATTTATCTGATAAATTTCATCCATGGTCTCAAGAACCTGGTCAATCGAATTTATCTCAGGGGGGAATTGAACATTACTAGGCCATGTCTTTCCAATTTGTCTTAAAGTAACATTCCCAAGCGTTCTAGAAATCCGTTTGAAACAATTTAACCAAGCTTGTTCGCTATAATATTCTTCTGGTTTTGGATTTTCTATCCCTTCCTCTTTTAACCACTTTAATGCAGTTTCTTTAAACACGCCCATTCCATTAACGACAGCTAAAATTGTTTGTCCAATTACTTTCAAATCTGAACTTCTTGATTGAAACACTGGCATGTATGTTCGCTTACTCTAAAAGTTAACAGTTTTTGATATGCAAATAACCAAGTTTCAATATTAAATATTCTCTTTAAAAATAATTCTCAATTCTTTTCTATATCCATCGACAATTGATAAGTATGAGAAGTAATTAAGCGATAAATCGCTTTAAATACTATTTCAAAAGCTTTATTATCGATACTTGGTGGAATTCCTAAATTTTCGAAAGTTTCAATTATTTTCCCTGGTTTCTTGAGATTAAATCCTATTTTATAATCAGTCTCTAAAGATTTCTGCTTTGTAGTTAACTCTTGAATAGACATTGAAGGAACATTAAAAGAAAAATCAATCTTTTTTTTACCATGAGTCTCTTTACTGGTTATTGGACTCGATTTTAAGTTTTCAGTAGTTATTTGAGCTAAGCTTAGATTGTTGAAAATGTCATTTTTACTTTTTCCTCGTAATTCTAATAATAAAAACGGATTATAATCTAAGACACGAGCAATATATAAAATTACCGCAGCAATATGTTTACACGGGATAGCTGTATCTGGACAAGAACAAGTGGCATCTAATCCTTTTTCAGCATCTGGGAACAAGGAATAATTGTTTTCATTAAAGATAGTAATTATGTCTTCTGGTAAGAGACCATCTAAAAGTTCAACAAGGTTAATGGTTTTATTAGCGAGATTATCAAGGATAACTTCCCATCCCTCTTCTGATATTGTTTCAAAATTAATTTTCACGCGATAAGGGGTCGGTGCAGTACCTTGTACAGTTGCAAAAATTTGCCCTGGGTTAATGGACATGTTATCAATGCGTCTTTCATCTTTAACATACTCGATTCCCCTTTGCATTCTAAATGGTCGCCCTATTTTCAAATTTGATTGAATCCATTGTTTACCCCAAGATGTTTTAGCAAAATTGATTAAATCCCTCTTAATTTGTTCAACTTCTTCACGAGTGCGTTGTCTTTCGTAGGCTGTCTTTCTTTTTTGCGGGGCTCTTCCTTGTCCTTCTCGTTTAAGCCTTCGACTTTCTAGATATTCCTTTTTTCGATTATCTATTTTTGTTACACCTTATATTTATTTTAATTACTCAATAATAGCAATTCTTTTAGTTTATCGTCGCTTAAATCTGAAACCCAAGATTCGCCTGACGCTTTAATAATAGACTCTGCTAATTCTTTTTTCTCTTCCAGTAATTTATCTATTTTTTCTTCAATAGTTCCAACGGTAATAAATTTATATACATTCACTCGTGATTTCTGACCAATTCGATAAGCCCTATCTGTTGCTTGTGTCTCTGTTTGAGGATTCCACCATCGATCATAGTGAAAAACCGTAGTTCCTCGCGTGAGATTTAACCCTGTACCACCCGCTTTTAACGAAAGAATCATGATAGGAGGACTATCAATATCTTCAGATTGAAACTCATCAACGATTTCTCTTCTTTTGGACTCAGGGACGCTTCCATGAAAGTATAGGATATCAAAATCATATTTTTGTTCTAATACTTTTAGCAACAAATCGCCCATCTGCTTGAATTGCGTAAAAATTAATATTTTTTCACCATTAGTAATGACTTCTTCGGTCATTTCTAGTAGCCTTTTTATTTTTTTTGATTGAGAAACAAAAACCTTTAACTCCTTATCGTCATTAATCGAAGTGGAACCATCTTTTAAGTATTGATGAGGATGATTACAAATTTGTTTCAATTTTACTAATAATCCTAGGACCAAACCTCGTTTTTTCCTTTTATCGGAAGCTTCATTAGCAATTTCCTGTAAAGATTTTTCGACGAGTTCTTGATATAATTTTACTTGATCTTTACTTAATTCAACATATATTTTAATTTCATTTTTTTCAGGTAAATCGTTAATAATAGATTTGTCAGATTTTACTCGTCGTAATATAAAAGGCGAAATAATTAATTTTAACTTATCAATTGCTTCAGTATCTTGGAATCTCTCAATAGGAAGGATGAATTTGTTTTGAAACTCTGATTTTGTTCCTAGTAATCCGGGATTTAAAAATTCAAATAATGTCCACAATTCTAACAATCGATTTTCTATAGGTGTTCCACTTAAACCTATCCTAAACTGACTTTGAAGCTTTAATATAGCTTGTGTTTGTTGAGATGCATAGTTTTTTATGTTTTGGGATTCATCAATGATGACTCCACTAAAAGGAATAGTTTGTAGGAGATCAATATCGTTTCTGATTGTACCGTAAGAAGTTAATATTATTTGATGAGCATTTATATACTTCTTGATTCCAGACATGGTTTTTACTCTATCTGAACCATGATGTAAAATAACTTCAAGATCGGGAGCAAATTTTGTAAATTCTCGCTTCCAGTTAAATAACACTGATGTTGGGCAGACAATCAGAATACTCCCAAAATCTTTCTTGTGTTCTTGTTTTAAATATAGAAGAAAAGCAATTACTTGAATGGTTTTTCCCAATCCCATATCATCTGCAAGGCATAAACCAAAATTAAATCTCGTCATGTTGCCCATCCATGTAAGACCTTCCTGTTGATAGGGACGTAGAACACCGTTAAATGAAGTAGGACAAGTAATTGCATTAAAAGAATCTATTGATTGCAATCTTCCAATTATATCACTAAGGTCTCCTTCCACAACTACTTCGTATTCGTTTCCATTTTCCGGTAATTGCATTTTTCCCGTTAATCCAAGTTTTAAAGCTTCCATGTAACTCTTTGTTCCAGATTCTTTTACATTCTTTAACGCTTTCATGTCTTGACGATCGATGAGTATCCATTTACCTCTCCAATTTATTAAGGGTGCGGGAGAATTAATTAACTGTTGGAATTCTTTTTCAGAAATTTTTTGATCTTCAAGAGTTGCTTCCCATTTATATTCTAACATTGAATCTATATCAAATAAAGAGGGTATTGCTGAGGGAGTTGCTTTAACTGCTTTTTTACTATCCTTAGAGCGGATAACTAAACGAGCTGAAAGACGTTGTTTTCCGCCCATTGTAAATGCTTCAGGAAGAATGATATTAAAACCACTCTGAATCAATAAGTCTTTTGGATATTTTAAAAACTGCATTACTTCAATTGATGAGAGATTAACCTCGTGTGGAGTTTTTTCTAATAAT
>Ga0180433_10004936_pt1 | contig 18440 bp, 14 predicted proteins | sample SS_ome_8_FD_132980 | JGI IMG/M metagenome (GOLD analysis project Ga0180433, IMG submission 132980) | Hypersaline lake sediment archaeal communities from the Salton Sea, California, USA - SS_1_D_1 metaG | ecosystem: Environmental > Aquatic > Non-marine Saline and Alkaline > Hypersaline >... | reverse complement strand
TACCAGCAGGATTAGAAACCTTAAAATTAGGAAGAGATTTTAATCAGCCTTTATTAAATTTACCGCCTAATTTAAAAAAATTAAGTTTGGGAGAAAAATTTAAACAATTATTAGTTTTACCACCGCAATTAGAAGAATTATCTATTTATCAAATTACTCAAAAAGAACTAGATAATTTACCAAAAACTTTAAGGAAATTAAAAATAGAATTAGTAGATGAAAAAATAAAAATACCTGAACAAGTTGAAATTTTACAAATGTATCATTATCAAGTATTAAACATAGAAAATTATATTTATGATTATTTTAATTTTAATTTTTTATTGAAACCTTTTGATAAGAAAGAAGGTTGTCAAGTTTTTGAGGTTTCAACAGATTTATCAAATAAGAAGAAAGCTTTGGAGAATTTAGATGCCGAAATTTATTTTAGGATGAAAGAAGCTGATATTGTAAAAAATGATATTAATTTATTTTTGGTTTTAGAAGAATATGGGAAAAAGAAATTAGTAAAACCAGACCATTTTAAATTTAAAACATTTTCAAAATATAGTTTAGATTATTGGGATGATATTCATTATTCTTTAATAATAGATAATCAAAAAGTAAGAAATAAATTTGGGGAAGAAGAGTTTATTAAATTTGAAAATGGATATTTAATAAAAATAATTTATCCAAAAAATGAATTTTGGATTTATTTGGAAAGTGAAACCTCAAAAAAAGAATTTATAAGAAATGTTAAATTGAAAGGATTACATTTAATCAATAAATATTTTAATGAAGAAAAGATTTTAGAAATATACCCTGAAATTAAACAAATTTGTTCAATAAAAAATAATATTTGATAATATGTTAAAATATGATAAAACAATTAAAATAGAAACCAATGAAAAATTATCTCCAGAAATCTTAAATTTTCTTAAAAATTTTAATCATCTTATTTTTAATAGTTTTTTTAATAAATCTATTGATAATTTACCTTTATCAATAACCAAATTAGAATTAGGAGACCATTTTAAACAAAGTTTAGATTTTCTGCCTATCAATTTAGAAGAATTATCAGTAAAAAAAATTACACAACAACAAGTCAATAATTTACCAATAAATTTAAAAGTATTAAATTTAAGATATTTAGAAGAAGAAATTAATTTTAATAAGATAGAGATAATTAGTTTACAAGATTTTAATTCAATAGAAAATGTTAAAAATAAAATTTATAGGTTTTATCCTTATTTGAACAAAACTTATTTTTTATTACAAGAGCGAAAACGTGATGGATGTCAAATATATATTTTTAAGGATGTAAAAATAAAAAATTTTATTAAAGAAAATCCAAGGTTTTACTTTGATTTACAAGATGGAGATTTAATTTTAGAAACAGGTGGATATAATAGAAGGTTATTTATAGTTAGTGATAAATTAGGTCAAAAAGAAATAATATTTTTTGATGATGAAAATCATTATACCAGAGATTTTGATTTTACGAATTTGCCGGATAATTTTAATACTTTTGAGAAATTTCCAATTTATTATTGGGAAAAGTTTTCTTTTGATAAGGTTTATTCCAATGTAAAAATTTTAAATTTAGAGAGGTTGTTTCATTATTATCTTCAAATTAAATTTAATAAAACTTATTGTCAAATAGAGGAAGAAGAGGATTTAATAAAAGTAATTTATCCTCATAATGAATTTTATATTTATTGTAAAAATGAAAAAGATAAAACCTTGTTTCAAAAATTTTATTTAATGAATAATTTTGTTTCAGCCATTAAACCCCAAAAATTTATTTTTGAAAAATATCCAGATAAACAACAAATCGTAGAATTTTATCCTTAATTTAAAGATAAAACAAGTTAAAAAAATATGTGTGGAATATTTTTTTATCAGTTACTCAACAATATTTTTGACTCTAAAACCTTACGGGTTTTAGAAAATAATTTTAAAAGAATTCAGCACCGCGGTCCTGACAATTCTAAACAAATCATTAATCAAAATCAATTTTTAGGTTTCCATCGTTTAAGTATCAATGGATTATCTGAACAAGGAAATCAACCTTTCAATTATGATAATAATTTCGTCTTATGTAATGGAGAAATTTACAATTACCAAAAATTAGCCCAAAAATACCAAATTGAATTAAATGAAAATGATAGTGATTGTGCTATCATTTGGCCTTTATATCAGAAGGTTGGGACCAAAATCTTTGAGGAATTAGACGGAGTTTTCGCTATTATTATCGTCCATGACAATAAAATTATTGTTGGAAGAGACCCTATTGGAGTTAGACCCTTATTTTATGGGATTGATGAAAACCAAATTGGATTTTGCAGTGAAGCCAAAGGCATATTTGATTTAGTTGAAACTCATACTTTTCCTCCTAAACATTTTATGGTTATTGAAAATGGAACTTTAAGTAGTCTTCAGGAATATAATGATGAAGTTGAAACAGATAAATCAATAAAAGAAGCTTTTTATGCAGCAGTTGAAAAACGGATGATGTCAGACCGTCCGATTGGTGCTTTATTAAGTGGCGGATTAGATAGTTCTTTAGTAGCTGGAATTTTATCTAAAAAACTTTCAGGTAAAAAATTAAGGACTTATAGTATTGGATTTCCAGAAAGTCAAGATTTAAAGTATGCTCGGGAAGTCGCCAATTTTATTGGTTCTGAGCATCATGAAGTTTTAATGACAGAAGAAGAAGTAATCAAAGAATTACCCATGATAGTAGATTGTTTAGCCACTTGGGATACTACCACTATTAGAGCAAGTGTAGGAATGTATTTTTTGGCGAAATATATTAGGGAGTTAGGGGAAGATGTGGTTATTTTTTCAGGAGAGGGAGCGGATGAGTTAATGCAAGGTTATTTATATTTTCATTATCAACCTAATGAGATAGAAGGTGTGGCTGAGAGTGAGAGGTTAGTGAAAAATCTTTATTATTATGATGTTTTAAGGGCGGATAGAACAACAGCTAATTTTGGATTAGAATTGCGGGTTCCATTTTTGGATAAGGAATTTAGGTCAAGTTTAAAAAATTATAATTTATCTCCACAAAATAAAGTTGAAAAATATGTTTTAAGGAAAGCATTTAGGGATGAAAATGTGATACCAGAGAGTGTTTTGTGGAGGAGAAAGGAGGCGTTTAGTGATGGAGTAAGTGGGAAGAAGAGTTTTTATCAGGTTTTACAGGAACATATAGAAAATCTTTATACGGATGAGGAGTTTCAAATTAAGCAGAATGCGGTTTTACATGCCAGACCGAAAACTAAGGAGGCGATGTTTTATAGGGAGTTATTTTATCAAATTTATGGGAAAGAGAATGAGGAGTGGATACCGGATTATTGGATGCCGAGGTGGTGTGAAACAAATGACCCAAGTGCGAGAACATTAAATATTTATTAAAATATGAACAAAAAAGAATTTTTTCCCAATGCAAAGATTAATTTTAATAAGTTGGAATTAGCGCCCAATAGTTCTTATAGTATTACCAAACCTAAAGATGCGAAGATTATAGAAAAATATGTGAATGAAGTGGGGAAGGATTTAGTTATTTTTGATGGGACTGCGAATGTGGGGGGAGATAGTATAAATTTTGGATTAAACGCGAATGTGAAAAAGGTTTATGCGAATGAGATTAATACGGAGACTTTTAAGAAATTAGTAAATAATGTGAAAGTTTATGGATTGGAGGATAAGGTGGAATGTTTTAATTTAGATACGGTGGAATTGATAAAGGATTGTTTATTTGAGGTGGATATATTATTTTTGGATGCACCTTGGGGAGGGAAAGATTATAAAAAGGAAAAGTATTTAGATTTAGAAATGGGGAAATATAAACTTTATGAGGTGATAAAGTTTGCGATTAAATGTAAGAATATTAAAAATATATTTTTAAAGGTTCCATATAATTATCAAATAAATGATTTGTTGGATGTAGTGGTAGAGGGAATGAAAATTCATAAAATTTATACGCATAAGAAATATTATTTATTGATTACTTTTTCAAAATAGGAGATTTATTTTGGTAATTTTGATATAAGTATTCAAAATATTCGTAAAACCAATTTTCAAAATTGTCAGAAAATTTGCAATGTAAATTCTTTTCAAAAACTAATTTATCTTTTTGAGATATTTTAGCATTAACACCATTTTTCATAATAGTATAAAGTAAATTATGCCATTCATCAGTTTTAGTGGGAATATTCATTTCAACATTTCTAGACATTTCTAATCCTAATAAACAAAAGTGGTAAATAATGAAGACATTGTCTAGGGACATATTATCTAAGATACGGAATTCTAATCCCATTAAGTTTTTAGGAAAATTAATTTTAGGTTTTGAAACTTTAATTTTATCTTTTTTGATTTCTTGAGATTGTAAATAATATTTATTATCTTTTTCATAAAGGATAAAATCTCCCTGAATAAAATTATTTCTAATATCCCCTAATCTAATATCTGAACCTAACTTATTACTTTGTTTAACTTTAATATTATTATTTAAAAGTTTATTAAGATAAGTTTTTTTAGTTGAATTTTGGTAATAACTATTATTAGAATGTCCACGAGAAGCTAAATCTAAATTAAAAAGTTCATCAGTAGGGAAATAAATTTGATATTCTTGATTTTTATATTTGATTTTTTCAACTTCAACTGGTTTAAATAAGGTTTTAATTTTAACATCAGAAAGATTTTTTGTAAAAGGTGGTTTATCTTTAGTGACTTCTAACCTTTCTTTGGTAGTAATTTTCATTTTTTCAATATCAAAAGTACCATAAGCTGCGTAAAAATTAACTATATCACGATAAGATATTTTAGATTCACCATTAGTGTCATTATGTTTGAAGAAAATAGTTATTAAGGGTTCAATCCATTGAAGCCAACATGCAAAATTTTTGAGGTTTTGAAACCAAGTCGGAAAATATTCAAGATAATTATTTTTATAAGGGGGAGTAAACCAAAAGTGATAAGACCCTAAGTATCTTTTAATATTATTTTCAAAATTAATTGAGTTTTCAAAGGGTTTAACGATACAAATATTACCGTGATAATAACTTTGAGTTTCAACTTGTAAATAACCTAATTTTTTAAGTTCAGGGTATTTACTGAAGATAATAAGTGAATAAAGTTCTACTAATTTTTGGTGGTCTTGAATAAATTTCTTTTTCAATTCATTAAATCTGAGGTTTTTAGCTTTATTAGTTTTCATTTCAAACATAAAACCGTAATCATGAAAGTCATATTCTAAAATTTGGTTAGAGATACCAATCATTTTTTGTTTTTCAATTAAAATACTAATAATATTTGAAACCCATTTTTTAAAAATTTTTTTAGATGAAACATCATTAAATTCAAAATAATATTTTGGCATTTCACCTGGTTGAAAAGTTATTGGTTTTGTTTTTTTATAGATAACACTAATATTGGTTGGAAAAATAGGGTAATCTTTATCAAATTGATAAAATGAAAAGTTATTTAAAAAATCTGGTAAAATTTTTTCTCTTTCTTGGAAATATTTTTCAAGTGTTTCATTTTTGATGATATTAATAATTTTTTTTAATATATCAACAGGATTTTTTAGATGAGAAAGGTAATTTGAAATTTCAGGGAAATATTTTTGGTTAAGATTTTTTATTTTATTTTTTAATTCAGCGTTTAATCCATCAAAATGATTTAAAAATGGTAAAAATAAGTCTACTAATTGAATAATCACATCGTGAATATTATCATATTGAAGATATTTGAGGTATTTATTGTTAGACATTAAACATTGGTAAATTTGTGGTAATATTTCTTTAGAACCTTTTTGAGATCTGATGAGATATTTCATGGCTTCATCATCAAAAGGGAATAAAACAAGATAAGTTTTATCGGAATTTTGATGGTCTAGATTAAAAAAGTCATTAATTTGGGTTTTAGTTAAATTTTTACTAAAACTAAGGAAAAATTCGTGTTCAATTCCTAAACCCCAGTTCATAATTTTAACAACATTTATTTTTTTTAGAAACGGGTTTTTCAATTAATTTAATAGTATCCAATTCTATTTCAACAAAAGGTTTAAAATTGATGATTTCATCTAAAAAAAATAAAACATTATCATTTTTACAAGAAATTTCGTAATAAGTACCTTGATATTTTTTACAAAAATCTTTAATTTTATTAGGGAAAGAGATTTCTTTAATTAAATCTTTTTTATTGCCGATTAAAAAGATAAGTGATTTTTTATTATTATATTTGAAAAAATCAATCATTTTATTTTCTAAACAATTAAAACTTTCTTCAGAAGTTAAATCAAAAAAGACAAGACAAACGTCTGTATTTTTGTAATATTGAGATGAAACGGCGTTAAAATATTCTTGACCAGCTGTATCCCAAATATCAAAAGTATAACCTTTATATTTTTTTTTAGTATAGTCAACACCAATAGTGGGGATAGTACAAGAAGAAAATTCATTTGTTAAAATTTTTTTAATAAATGAAGATTTTCCGACGTTAGAAGAACCTAAAGTTATAATTTTCATATTAAAGACTAACAAAAATTAAAATTATTATTTACAAAATATATATTTTCATTAGAAACTAAATTTAAAACAACACCTAAATAAAAATATTCGTCATAAGTTAAATGAAAATTTCTAGATAAAACTAAAAGTTCTGAATTTTTATTGATAACTATAAAATCTTTAAAGTAAGAATTAAAAATAATTTGGTAAGTTTTATCTTTGGAAAAAAAAGTTTGTAAATTTTTAGATAAAATTTTTTCCTGATAAAAGACAGTTTGATTTTTTAATTGGTAATCTTCTTTCCAATAAACTTCATTATTTTCTTGGGTAATATTAACAAAATAACAAGTTTTATTATCAATATGATTTTGAGCAACTACACTCCATTCTCCCTCAATTTTATTTAATAAATGAGGATTGAATGGTTCTGTTGTAACTGCAAAGGTAAAAATTGGTATTAATAAAGATAGAGGGTTCATTTGTTATTTAAATGATAATATTCTTTAAATAATTTTTTTCATTTAGTTTTTTAATGAAACAGATGTCGTGATAGTTAAGGATATAATCTGTAGTTAAATAGTTTTCAATAATTAATAAAAAATCAGAGTCATCAAAGATGAGGTATTCAAAAAGGTAATCATAAAATTTTTCATTAAAAAAAAAATCTAGGATTTTTTCTTTGGATCCAAAAAATCTAATTTCTTGGAAAAAGGAAAAATCAGGATAATGTTTTCTAAAACTTAAATAATAAAGATAAAATTGTAAAGTTAATATTGTTTTCATTAATATTTGATTATCAAAAATTATTTTTTTAATATAATCTTCTTCAAAATCAGTTATATAAACTTTTTGATTATGTATAAGAAAGTTTTGAATTTTTATATCAAAATAAACAATATTTTCATCTAATAAAACAAATAAAATATTTAAGACTTGATAAGTTATATTTTGATAAAAATCAGTATCAAGGTTGGGTAAATCGCTTAAATCACCAAAAACTTTTTTAGATAAGGTGAAAAGATAAAGATCATTTTTAAATTCAGAGATTTGGTATTTTTCAAAAGGTAAAACAATATTTTTTGAAATGAAAGAATTATAAATATTGATGATGTTTTGATTAGTTTTAATTATTTTTTCTTTAGAATATTCATCATTATCTAAATAAATAATTTTAGCAATAAAATCTTTATTATTGATTTTTAAAAAAAAAGATTTATTTTTAGAATTGATTTCTTGAATAAATTCAAAGTCATCATTAATTTCTTTTTTTAATATTTCCATTTTTTTTATTAATAATTATTTTTTTTTTAAATCTTGCGTTATTTTTTTTATGATAAAAAAGGTTTTAAGAAAACTTAACTAATAAAACTATGGATAAACAAAGACAAATGCAAATGATTAATCAAATTTATGAACAAACCGCCAAAACTGAAAATGATATTTCTCAAATGACCGATGAGGAACGTAGGGAATATTTAAAAGGTAGATTAAGGCAAAAGATGTTTTATTCTACTGCAGGTAGACAATCTAAACAACAAAAAACACAATTACAAGAGAAAATGCAGAAACAAATGGAAAAACAAAATCAAGAAGATGAGGAGAAGAAGAAAAAGAGAGCAGAAAAAAATAGGAAAAAACGTGAAAAGAAAAAATTAAAGAAACAACAAAATCAAGAGGAAGATTTTGTTAATATAGAAGAATCGGATTATGAGAGTGATGAGAATTAATGTTTTAAAACTTTAGGAGTTGGAATTCTTTGAGAAAATTTTTTAACACTAATTTTCTCTTCAATTGGTTTTACATGTTTAATTATTTTTTCAACATTTTTTTCTGCTAAAGGTTCTTCTTCTTCTTCACTTTCATCATCACTTTCAAAAGACGCTTCAACATATTTTTCTATAGCAGTAGTTAATCTTTCAAAAATTTTATTTTGATTTTGTAAAGTTTCATTAAGTTCTTGTAAAGGTCTTATTTTTTCATTGAAAGAATAAGTAAAGTCTTTAACAAAATTTTCTAACATTTCATTTTGTTTAGTCATTTTTTCGTGTATCATTGCTAAATTATCAGCAACATTATTATTATTATCATCTTCTAAAACACCTCTTAAAATATCATAAGCTTTTTCATTACTTAAATCAAAAACTTCAGTTTCTTCATCATCATTTTCTTCATTATTGTTATTGTTATTATTGTTAGAACCTCCTGTTTGAATTTTAGATTTTTCAATTGGTTTTTCATTAAGGTCATTTTCAATATCACAATTTTGATAATCTTCTGACTCTTGAGATTTATGAGAACTATCTTCTGCACCTCCTAAGTGATTAATTGCTTCAGGTTCTTCTTTTTGAATATTATCTGTTTCTTCAATGGATAAGTCATCTTTAGGGTCTAATTCTTCTTCTTCAGAAGAAGAACTTTCCTCTGTATAAACTGATTTGATACTAGGTTCTTCGGTTTTAGGTTCATCTTTTTGGATGAAGGTTCCAGTTGGGTCAAGTTTAACAATTTTAATATTACTCTCAGTCATAATTTATCATTGATAAATATTTTAATTAAATTACGATGAAAAATAAAAATTTATTAAAATACAAAAATAATATATTAAAACGCTTAATGTAATGACAATAATTGGAAACAAATATTTGTTTCCTTTAAATTTTTCTTTTAAAAATACTAAATAAATAACAATAAAAATTATATAAATTATTATTGCTGTTTTTAAAGGATTGGTAAAACAATTCTTCATTAAATTATGATGGAAAAAAATTATCTAAATTTTAATTAATGAATACTTTTAAAATCTTTCTTATTTTTTTAATGATTATCTTTTTATTAATTGTTCAAAAAATTTATCAAAAACAAGAAAACTTTATTACCTGGTATTTACCTTTTTATAATCAAGGAACAGTTGATAACGTTAAATCTTTAGACTATATTACCAGTAATGTTTATCTTAATCAATTAGAATACGATTATATCAATCACATTAATTTTTATTTATTAAGTAAAGAGAAAAATTCATATCTAGAACTTTATTATAATTTTCTTTTTAAAACTTTATTAGCTAGTATGAAACTTAAAAAACTATTTATCAAACAAACTGAAAAACCAGATTTATTATTAACTAAAGTTAATGAAAATGAATTTAATCTTTCTTTAGTTTCAGCACCCTATATTTTAGAAACATTATCTAAAAACTTAGATTTTATTAAAAATATTAATTCTATCATTTCAGTTTCTTATAATTATCTCTTCATTATCACTAACAAAAATAAACAAATCTCTTCTCTTTTAGAACTTAATAAAAAAACCATCAATATTGGTATTAAAAATTCAGATGAATACTTTTTAGGTAGAGATATGATTGAAAACTTAAAAATTAACCAAGAATTTAGTGCTCAAACAACTAATTATGATACTAAAACAGCATTTATAAAATTAATTTCAGGTGAAATAGACGCCATGATTTATACAGATTTATATCCTAGTTTATTATTAGATAAATACATTATTGAAGATTTAACCCGTATTTTAGTATTTTTACCCATAAAAGGATTAAATGAAGAAGTTTTTAAAATCAGACATCGTTATCTTCAAAAAGTTTCTATAGATTTAAATGCCTTACCGGATAATTATTTACCAGTTAAAATAAAATCCTTAGAATATACTAAATTCCGACCAGATTTAGATACCTATCGTTATCCTCTTTATGTAGTTTGTAATAAAAATGCTTCACCTAAATTATCTTTCCAATTTGTTAATTCGATTATCAATAATTTAGATATTATTAATCAAAGTGAGTTTGTTTTAAAGAATGGTTATAATTATTTAGCTTTACCTGAAATTTCTAATTCACCTTATATTCCCGACCATATTGGTGCTAAAATTTATTATAAAAAAGTTTCAGTTTATACCACAGAAAAAAGCACTTTGTGTGGATATTATGTTGGTAATGCTGAATGCACACCTGAAAGAATTGAAGGCGCCAAAATTGTTATTTCACAAACTACTTAATGAGATATTAAAAAATAAATGTTGATAATTAATGCAGCTGCTCCTAAACCTAATAAAATATTATAAAAGACAGTTGGAGTATTTTTATTGTAAAAAGCTAATAAAATAAATAAGGGTCCAATGACGAATAAATGGAAATAGTTCCAAAATATTTCTTTGAGAGGTTTAAAGGCAATTTTATAAGCGTGATAAAAAATTATAATTGTTCCTAAAACTCCTAATAAATAATAAAATCCTATTAAAGTTTTACTTCTAGCAAATCCTAAATAAAACATTAAAGCCGGTACAAAAATAATGTGAAACCAAAATAACACTTTAAAGTAAGTTTCCATATTTTTATTAAGATTAAATTCCTAATAAACTTTTTTGTAATTCTGATAAATCTTCCAATTTAGTATTTCCAACATCCGTAATTTCCGGCATTTCTTGTCCATAAGTCCTAGGTTTCTTAGGAAAAAGCTTCAGTGGATAAGGCCAATGCGTAGAAATACGACCTTCAGTAAAACATTTAATTCTTTTGTTTAATTGGGCATTAGTAATACCTTTTGAAAAATATCCAAGATGTTCTTTTTGAATTTTTGGTAACATACAAACATAAAACACCAATCTGTCTCTAGGATTATCTCTAGGAAGTCTAGGTTCAGTTCCACAATGAATTGTCCTACTATCCCAAACAACGAAACATCCTTTGGGTGCGCAAACATTACGGCGGATGCAACCTTGGTTAAAATACCATTGTTTTTCATCGTCAGATAGTTTATACCAATTATCTTTTAATTCTTTGTGGGGTTTTTCTTGACAAAATTCGTTAAAAAATTCAGCATGTAAGTTATTAGAACCTTGAAGGACACTTAAACATCCGTCATTTTCACCAGTTTCTTCTAAATTCCAAAACCCTTGAATACAAATTCCAAAATGAGTTAAATAACTTTGGTCAGTATGAAACCAATCTTTTCCTTTATATTTACCGCGTTCAGACTGAAAATTTTCAGGGGCTAAATGGAAACTAATACCATCCATACTAGTTAAAAGTTGATTTTGATTAACTCCCCATAAATATGAAAAGATTGGAGCAGCTTTTTCTCGTGCATCCCAAACTGACTTAAGTTGTCCAAAACCATAATGTTGAAGCATCATGGAATGTAAAGGAATAATTTCAAAATAATTTTGATAAGTTGAAGCATCATCTTTTTTAATTTTTCCAGTTACTTTCTCCAGAGCATCCCAAACTTCATTTTTGTAATTTTGACAAACATCCTCACTTAAACGATAATCTTCAATAATAACGAAACCTTGTTCCTTTAAAAGGTCAGGTACCTCATGAAGAGGTGAAACTGTTGTATATGGAAGAGAATTCATTTTTTTATAATCATTCATAAATATAAAAAAAATCAATTTTTTTTGAGATGTCTTAAAGCAGAATAGAAAAATAAATTTTTCTAATTCTGACTTTAAACCAGTCTTGCAAAAGTATCAAATTTTCTAAAGAACATTTTTCTGCTTTTTGAGATAATAAGTATCAAGATATCCGTCGCAATCAATTTTAAAGGTTTTAGGTTTTTCAAAAATATTAGAATATAAAGGTTTCATCTTACATTTCTTTTGTAAATAGTTATTTAATCTAAAAACTGAGTCTCCTGCAAAGGCATAATCAGGTGATTTTAAAAAAGGATATTTTTTCCTATCCTTTTGTTTATCACAACAAAAATCTAATTTAGTATTAGGTAACCATTCTTTACTTTCACAATTATAACATAAAGGTTTGGTGCTTTTATGTTTAATATAGTAATGATAACCTAAGTTCTTCATATTAACAGGTAATTGACATTTACCATTGATACAGCGACCATAATCGTTTTTATAGTTTTCATTGGCTTGATAAAACATACAATCTTCATTTCTGACACAAGGTTTATCCCAAACACCAAAAGGTTTTGGATATCCAATGGGATTAAAACGGTTTTGACAATCATTTTTATCTAAGGAATACATAGGTTCCGAGTAAGGGTTATTACTTTTTTCATCAAAGGTAAAACAGGCGTAGTCGTCAAGATTATCTTTTTCATCATCCACGCGTTTTTTTTCTTGTTTATAAATTTTTTCGGCTTGCATAGAACTGATACTTTCATCATTTTTATAAAGCGGATTAACGTTATAATAAAGATTATCTTTGTTTAAATTACCCCTTAATAAAACCTGATCTAAAGTGTATTCACTGACGTATTTAAGCATTAATTTTTGAAGGTTGCATTTTTTACCGTCAAATTCAAAGAGACCGCTTAATTTAAATTGGAAGGCTAAATAACCATTATCGCGGGTGATGACGGTGACGATTTGGAAGATGCGGTATTTGGCGTATTCTTGGTTTTGGTAGGTCATTTTTTCTTTAGATTCCCAAATTTCAATAATACGATATTTTAGAATAAAGTAAGGTTTGTAAAGATTAACTTTTTTCTTATCATATTTACCGATAAAAGCAAACCAAAATCTATTGAATAAATTTAAGAAATTTAAATTACAAATATTAACTTCATCAAAGACACTTTCAGTATATTTTTCATAAAGAACCATATTAGGGTTCCAGTTAAATTTGTTAAACCAAGTATCTTTATTAATATTAACAATGTCAAAAGGAGTGTAAGTTTTAAGGTAATCTTTAGTATCAAATTTAAATTCTTGAGAATATTGTTTTAAAAAGTTATCTATTTCTTTTTTACGGAAGTCGTTGAAAATATATTGATTAAGTTTGTAAAGGTCTAAATAAGAGGTTCCATAAGTTTGAACGGTTGGGTAATTGTAAGCTTGAGGTTGATTAATCCAATTTTTACCGACATTTTGGTCATTGGCGACAAAACGCCGGTCTTGAAAGTCCATACCATCTAAAAATTGGTAGTTGGCGTTATTAAAATTTTCGGTTATAGGAAAACAAAAAACCCAAAAAATTATTAAAATAAAAAAAAGATAAAATAACATTACTTTATCTTAGATTAATTTATTCATCTTCTATCCCTTGAGGTAATTCACCATAACCATCTCCTACATCTAAATTATCTTCATTACTTTCAGAGGCTTGTGCAAATCTATAACCTTCTTCCATATCAATATCTTTTTGAACCATATCTTCGTAAGATTTTTCAGCCAAATAATCTTCAATTTGATTATCAGTTGCATCTTCACCAAATTTCTTTTTATAATCTTCTTTAAAGGTTTCTCTTCTGACATCATCTTTTTCAGAAGCACCAGTTCTACCTTTAAGTTTTGATAATTGATAATCATAGGTTTTTAATTCTTTTGGTAATTCATCTTTAGAATCATCATCAGTTTTCTTTTCACCAAAAGCAAATCTCATATCATCTAAAATATCCATTTTACTTGTTTCCTTAAATATTTTCTCTAAAACATCTCTAATAAATTGAGCAACTAACACAGAATTTTCTTTACCTCCTAAATCCATTGAAATAAATTTATCTAAATCATTAACTAAAACATAAAGTAAAATTTCCATGATATTACAAATATTAAACTCTTTAGGAACTTCAGGTTTATCTTGTTCAATACTATATAAATCATGATCAGACATGATATTATCAACTTGTTTGGCGGATAAGGAGAATTTAAGTTTTTTGAAGATATCGGCGTATTTTTTACTCATATAAGGTTTTAAAAAGTTATTTTGATAATAAATGAAACCTTGAAGTTCTCTGGAAGTATCATGGTCAACATCTTCAATTTCACTGATATGTTCAGTTGGGTCATATTGATTAGATATCATTGAAATATATTTTCTAAAATATTGATTAATATATTTTCTGAGATTTCCAGTGATTATACGATATCTATTATCTTTATGCTTCAAGATCTCTCTGGCATGACTAAAATCTTGTCCAAAATAATATCTATCACAAAAATTTCCTTTTAAATTAATCATATCTTTAGTTATAATTTCAGTTTTAGTTTCATAAACATGATGTAAATCACCTAAATTTTGTAAATTAAATTTGAAAATATTTTTATAATTTTCATCTCCTTTTTTATTCAATAAAACCATTAATTTTTCAACAAAATTACTAATTTCACTCTCCAAACTTTTTTGTTTTCCGGCTTCATCTGCCAGTTTTATTAAATCTAATCCATCTATTAATTCTTCTTGATATTTTTTAATTTGTTCATCATATTCCTTATTACCTCCTAAAACAATTTTTCTTAGGGATTTTTTAACAATACTTTTAATTAAATTATCTTCATCTTCTTTGGTATAATTTTTTCTTAAAATATCCTGTTTATTTTCATTGGTTAAAAGACAAATACCTTGTTCATTATATTCGTGTCTTTGACCTTTAAAGAAACCTGTATCAATATAAGCTAAAAATAATTTTTTACGGAAATCATCATCATTAACGCCTAAATTTAATAAACTGTAATCGAATTTTTTATTCATAGGTAAATATTTTTTAAGGACTTGACCGTTATTTTTGAAGAAAGGTTGATAAAATTGAATATTATTTAATTCTTCAATCATGGCATCAATATTTTTATCAGTTTTGGCTTTAATGAAGGTATAATAATTGGTATCTTTTGAAATTTTTTCATAACAGCAGTCTTGAATTTTAGATTGTTTAGGGTCAAAAATATCAGCAGGTTCTCTTAAAATAATGTCATTAATGGTATCAATAATTTCTTGAATAAGGAAATTACGGCGTCCATCTAAATGTTTTTTAAGTCCATCAATCTGTTCAATTTTTTTAGATTTTTCGAGTTCATGAACGAAATTTTTAGGTAATTCTGAAACTTGAGGAACTTTTTTAACAATCATTTCATCTTTTCTCTCTTCAAATAAAACAAGTTTATCTTCATAAATTTTTTTATCACGTTTTAATTTTTTAACATTAGGTAATTCAGATAATTTTTCATAAGCTTTCTTTATTTCATCTTTGATACTCCCTAATTTTAAATAAGTTGTTGAAACTTGACCAGCTTTTTTAGTTTTAATAGGCATAATTTTTAATTCTTGAGTTAATAACGCCATATATTCTAATCCTTTATCATCATCAAAGGATTCAAATGAAGTTCCAGATATTTTAGATAAAGGATATTTTTGGGGGATTAAATTTTGATAAGTTATTAATAATCTAGCTGCAATTAAACTGATTTTATGAATTGTCATAATATTATTATATCTTTCACTAATTAAGGATTTATTGATTTTAGAAGTATCCACTTTTTGAGTTTTTAATTTTTTAACTTCAATTTGGGCGAAGGCTTGTAAAGAAGGAAGTTGCTGCATTTTTTGGAGGATATCAACAGTGGCTAAAATAAATTCTTTCTTTTTAAGAGGAATTGCTGTTTTTTTATTAAAGGTGTTTAATTTTTCACAAATGAATTTTGCTTGGACTATTTTACTGGTTTCAAAACCTAATTGCATTAATTCAGAACGGAAACTGGGGTCATTACAATCAAAACTATCTTCTTCTTGTTCTTCTAATAAACCACTTTCAGTAATTTTTTGTTTTAAATATTCTTCTTCAGATTGAAATTCACTTCTAATATGTCTAACTTCACCGGTGACTTTACTTAAACCTTCTGAAGTATCATATTCAAATAAATCTAAAGGAGCACCATCATTATTACAATAAATGATGCCATCTTCACGATTAGTTCCAAAAATAGCTAACATTTCATCTAAAACTTTAGTGCTATATTCAGGGGAACCACCTTCACGGATTTTAAGTTCATAAAGGTAATGACCGCAACAAATTTTTTTACCGGTTCTGATGCTATAAATATCTTTACCAATTAATAAACCATCTTTTTTAATGAGTAAATTGCGTAAATATTCTCTGTTTTGGAAGCTTGGTATTTTAAGGATTTTTTGGTAAAGTTCATCAATTTCATTTTTATTAACGTTAATATCTTCTAAAACAGGTTTTTGAAGGTTTTGACGGTAAACAATTTGAAGGTTTAATTCGGCGATATTGAGGTTTTCTTGATATTTTTTTTCTAATTCTTTGAGGTCTTCAGTCCCAAAGGTTTCGAGTAATTCAAGTTCTTTTTCAAGTTTTTCTTTTTTAATTTTTGCTCTAACTTCTTTTTTATTTAAACAAGCTTCTTTGAATAAGCATTCTAATTTTTGTAAATCAAAATCTTGTAATTTATCAGTTCCTAATAAACATAAGTCATCAATAGATTTAATTAAAGGTCTTTGATACCAATTAAGTCCATTCCATTCGTAAATTTGACCGTTTTCATTAGGGTCAGAACTTTCAATGACAGCGAAATCACCTCTCAAAAATAAACTTTCTTTAGTATTATCTTTATAAAGTTCTTCAAAACTTTTATAAATTTTAACAGGATTAACTTTTCTATTTTCGCAGGTTTTATTGGAAGTAAACTTCGTGTTATCAATTTCTTTAATTTCTTTTTTGATTTCATTTTTGCGGGTTTCAAGTTCTTTTTTATCGAATTGATAATCAGTCATTTCTTTTAATTTTTTACTTTCAACAAAAAGGAAATAAAAATGACCATTATCAACGTGTTTAATAACCCAATTGTATCTACTAGGGATACTATCAACCTCACTTCCAATATTAGGATATTCACCGTAATATTTTTTAACGAAATCATCGAGAATATATTTATTACCGAAGATGATGTCATTTTTAACGTTATCATTGATTTTGAGTTCTTTTTTGGAATTGAGGATACTTTGATAAAATTTTTGATAATCTAGAGGTTTAATTTTTTGATTTTGGTCTTCTAAAATTTCAGTTAAAGAGAAATATTCTTCAAAAGGTAATTCTTTAAACTCCAAAGAAAATTTATTAATTACTTTATCAATATCATCGATAGTTTGACAGTTTTCCAAAGAAGTCATTTGAGAATTAACAATTTGAGAAATAGAAGGTAAGATTTTTTGACAAATAGTTTCATAATCACCATCATTTAATTCAATTTCAGGAAATAAATAAAGTTTTGCTTTTTCATCATATTTTGTTTCAAATTTCCCTTCAAAAACATTTTTATTTAATTCTATTTTTTCAAAACTTAATTTACTAGTTGCATAAATTTTAGCAAAATCTCCGTCTTTAACAGTTTCAACTGGTATCATAAAACTATTTTCATTGATGACCTTGACGCCTTTTAAATATTCACCGTCAATATTAGGTTCACAATTAGATTGAGTAATCATAATTTTTTCATTATCAGAGAGACCGTGATTGGGGAGTTCAATGATGGTGTTTTCATTCTTTTTAATTTTTTTAGAAATACCGATTTCACGAATTCTATTAAAATAAGGTGAACCATCTAAAACGTCTAACAAAGAATTTTGAGAACTACCTAAGATTAAAAAACCTATTAAATTAACATTTTCACCCTCATTTAATTGAAATTTACTTTTACGAATAAATTTATTATCTTCATCTTCTACATCAAAATATAAGATATCAGGTCCTAATCCATTACGTTCTTCCCAATTTTTATTATCAATTCCAAAAAATCTAAGGAAATTAGTCATTTGTTGAAGATAAAAAGAATAACCAATTTCTTTTTTTTTGAGTTCATTTTTAATAACATAAGGTTGTCTTAAATCAAAAGTTAATTTAGAATATTTTTTGAAAGACATTAAATTACGACTAAACTGCTCTTTATAATCAACCCATTTTTTCAAATCCTCCTCAAAATCTTCTAAAATTATTCCTTTATTATTAACCTCTGGTAAATCATCATCATTATCAGCAATTTTTTTAAAGATTTTCTTTCTATCTAAAACAATTGGAAATATCCATTGAGAATTAAATTTTTTTTCTAAAACATTATTTAATTCAGGATAAGAGTCTAATCCTTGATTTAAACGAGTTAAAGATTTATTTTTTAATTGAATTATATTTTGAGCTAATTTTAAATATTTTTCTTGATATTTTCTATTAT
>Ga0180433_10004935_pt1 | contig 18443 bp, 14 predicted proteins | sample SS_ome_8_FD_132980 | JGI IMG/M metagenome (GOLD analysis project Ga0180433, IMG submission 132980) | Hypersaline lake sediment archaeal communities from the Salton Sea, California, USA - SS_1_D_1 metaG | ecosystem: Environmental > Aquatic > Non-marine Saline and Alkaline > Hypersaline >... | reverse complement strand
CTATTGACACCCAACCTGTATAGGCTGTATGTTGTTATACTAGCCCCTCACGGCTTTAGTGAGAGTGCTGCAACAGCTGTCTGTTTTAAACGATAACATCAATAGTAATAGCTTCTTTAGACGAGACGACCACAACAACGGACACTTTAAAACGTCGTCGTTATAAACTGTTATTGTAAAAGCTCCTCAAAGACTTGACACGCTTTTATCCTATAGTCGTCATCTTGTTTTAACAGTATTTAAGGATAGGTGTGATTATAAATAATCCTGTATCTGTACTAACTACAAAAACACAGTTATAGAGAGATAGATGCTATAGAAGCTTTATGTTAGCTCCAAAGGAACGCTTTAGAACGTTTACGTTTATAAAAGCTATCAGTAAAGTTTGTTAACTCTTGATCTAACAGTTCTTGTTTTCTATCAATCATGTTTTGGTTAACGTCAGCAGCCATCTGCTGCACCCAGTAACCAATCGCTATTGATAGAGCGTCAAGACGGTCATCGTGTACAAGAGAACCTTTATCACGTGTTATTCGTGATAGTTGATACATTAGCATGTACCTAGTTTGTTGTTCTATAGGGTAGCTAAGAGCACTCTTATAGTCGTTATTAATAACACTGGGATCAACAATAAGACGATGAGAGTTGAGTACAGGTTCCATAACATCAACAATACGTAGTTCTTTTTGTTTGTTATGTCTTACTTCTTCTATTGTTATCGGGTACGTAGTACGAAACAACGGTTTAATCAGTTCCATAAACATACCGTCACCAAAGTTAGACTCTATGACTACTTTGTTAACTTTGTTATCCTTGGCAATAGAGACGAGACGTTTTAGTGTTACCTCGTCATAACCACCACGAATACCACCAGCATCGGGTACAAACAGTTGACCGTTAAGCATCTTGACGACAGCGTACCCTGTTTCATCTTTACCACGACCAGACGGGTCAATGGACAGTACAGAGCCTGTATAGGGTATGTTATCCCCGATAGTCTTAGCTGGACGTTTATACCGATCCCCACTGAGACCTACGTTCGGTAGTGTTCTATCCGCTTGGTCTGGATCCGACGACCACAGGACTTTTTCAGGAGCTGTATCCACGTCTACGTCCAGGATAATCAGATCGTTAATCTTCAGGGGGTATCTGTCAGCATCCGATAGCTTAGGATTCAGCATGAACTGCAACGCATACCCGGTACGACCGTAGGACATCTTACGTTCCTCTAGGTCCATATCAGTAAACCGTAGGGGTTCTGTAGTGGTACTTGTTGTTGTTTCGTCTATATTATCCGCTATAAGGGGTGCTAGATCGCCTCCGTAGTTTGATATGACTTCTGACTCATCCGGATACTCCGAAGGCCATATACGGGCGTTGTAGCCTCTTTCTCGTAGTTTGTTATAGATACTATCTTCACACTGAGGAGTACCAAGGAATAACACACGGGACGAATCGAGTGGTTTAAGGATCGCTTCAAACTCTTTTACTTGTTCATCTAGTTTATCCCGCATACCTTGGGTAGCGGAGTTGTTAGGGACTTCCACGTCGTCGGCTACGATTATATCAGCACGAGACCCTGTTAACTGGGACGATATACCAAGGGACTTAACGGACGGAGCGTGTGACGCAGGAGCTGGTCCTACATCGAAAGCTATCTTACTGAACCGTTGGTTCTCTGTTGGTTTCAGTTGTTTAAGAATGGGTATGTCGTGTATGATCTTTAACGTAAACGTGGAGAAGTCATCAGCACGATTCTTAGAAGCAGATACAACGAGTACGTTCTTTGTTGGGTCTAGCAGCAACTGATGTACTACATACGCACTACAAATCCAGCTCTTACCAACACCACGAAACGCCATGATGGTTGACCGCTTAGGTCCGTGCTGCATATAGTCAGCAATATCGTACTGTAATTCTGTCGGGTCTGGTAGGTTAAGATGTTTCCATACTAAGTACAGAAAGTTTCTAAAGTCCCGCAGAGGCGGTGGTATCTCTTGGTGTTTCGTCTTGTTGTTCACTGAAAGGCAAAGTTTTAAAATCGTTAGCTAAACTATCCATAGGAGTACCGTTCCGGGAGTCAACTGTTATGTTGTTATCTTTCAACCACTTACCCACAGTGTTCATCAAAGCTGGGTTGTACTCCTCCATCGCTTTCATGTACCCGACTGCATCTTTACACAGTTCAGTATAGTTGTCTGCTAGTTTAGCTCCTTCTACGTGATCTTTCATATTAACATTTCCACCTTCTTAACGCTAACGCTTTACGGGTAGGTCTGCCTTTGCTGTCTTTCATTGGTCCTTTTACTCCTGACATCCTAGCACAGAAGGAACGCTTACGAGGACCACCACCGGGTTGAGGAGCTTTCAGGTTAGACCCAGTAGCACGATTGTACTTGTCACGCCCTTTCTTTGTGAGTCCACCTTTACGGGACTTCTCACCTCTGCCTAACGACAGTGATACACCTTTACGCTTTTTTGCCACGACCTTTCAAAGTAACACCACGACGTCTTAACGTTATGATGTCAGCTTGGGTAATCTTTTTCTTGTCACCAGCAACGGCAGCAAGCTTCCTTTGTTTAGGAGTGTATTTACTGTAAGGCATATTACTTATCCTTTTTAAACCCACGCTTCATGTTAGCGTAAGCTTTAGGTGTAATGGTTGATTTCTTTTTACTACGGCTGATGCCTAGTTTACGTCTTCTGTTTATGTTTGCGTATAGTCCTTGTTTCATCGTTTCATCAACATCTCCATCATGCGGTCTAGTTTATGGCTGATCTCTTTAACACTACTCTCAAGTCCCGTCATACGGTTCTCAACAGCGGTGTCTCGTTCACGTTGTGCAGCCAGTTCTACTTCAATCTTTGTTAAACGTCTCTCATCATTCTCCAAGCGATCAGTTAGTTTTTTAATCATCCACCCGATAACACCAAGAACGATGGCAAGGGCAGAGTCGAGAAAGTGTGAGACAGATTCAGTCATCCGTTATTAGGTGGCTGAAATCGTAGCTCCCAGTGCAACTCGTTTAAAAGAAGAACCATCGTGTACAGCTAAACAAGGAGAACCACTATCTCCATCTGATACATAAGCTATCATACCGTCTTCAGCAGTAAAACCTGTTTCAGCAGCTTGCAATTCGGAAACCGTAATCGGGGTAATTCTAGCAACACCACCCGGACTAGTAGACCCTTTAGGTAAAAGTTTTAAAATAGTTGCTCTAGGAGTGCCAGCATCTTTAATAGAACCTATACTAAAAGAACCATCAGTACTACTTAAATTATATATACCATTATCAGCACCTGTAGTAGATGTATCATTTAATTGTACAACTGCCCCAGCAGAACCTTTTAAAACAGCAACTGGGTTGTTGTCATTACTGTCTTCAATTAGTATATCCCCGTCCACTTCTAACTGAGCAGTCCCGCTATTTACTTTACCTATTCCAACACCTCCTGAAGAACCAACGGTGAACGGAGTGTCTTTTAGAGTTAAGTTATCATTTACCTGCCTAAGCTCAAAAGCACCATCTAAACTTACCATTTGATAATGCTTCTGATCTGTACCAGCCCCATTATCCTCTAAGTCAATTGCAGCCATCGTGTCCGATTTAACAGCTAGAAAGGTATTCCCTCCAGTTCCAGCTATATATAATTTAGCTGCTGAATTAGCTGCTATACCAAGCCCCATATTACCGTTACCATCTATACTGAAAGTAGAATCTGTAGAACTTATCTCAGTACTCGTAACAGCATTAGCAGCTATCTGAGCCGTATCAACAGCATTGTTATCTATCTCACTACCAGCAATCGTATCGTCTTTTCTACGTAACTCTACACCAGACCCGGCAGCACCACCAGTATGTACTATAAGTGTATCTTTATCGGTGTCTACTGTTACTTCTCCTTCAGCACCAGCAAAGCTAGCGTGATCGGATGTGTTTCCTCTTCTAAGTTTTACTTCTATGTTTGGCATGATTATATGTGGTTACTAGATTAATCCAAAGTCTAATGTTGTTGATAATTTGTCAGAGTCTACTGATCCGTTGGTAAGTCCTACCTTAGCTGTATTTAAAGCTACAGCACTGTTGTTAGCTACTTCCGTGTCGAAGTCTGAGATAGTACTGGCAGTCTGTGTACCCGTGTGATTAGCTCTACTTCTATTGTTTGTGTCTCTTGTGTTTAACTGAGTAGTAGTTTCAAAGTCAGCTATATCAGAAGTCTGTACAGGAGCCGCGGAAGCAGCCGATGTATTAAAGTCACTGATCGTACTAGCAGTCTGTGTACCCGTGTGGTTAGCTCTATTCTTCAGGTTAGCATCACTATCGTTAGCAGTAGCACCGTCAGCTACGTTTAATAACGCCTGAGTCTGTGCTACACTTAACTCTAATATATCAGAAGAACCAGCTGTATTGTTACCAAGTATCGTATTGGCTGGTATCTCTTCTATCTTAGCAAACGTAACGGAGTCATCAGCAATCGACGCTAACGATCCAACAGGAGTGCCACCAGCAGTAGAACCGTCGTGTACAAACAAGTCCTTGGTATCAGTTGTATATACTAACTCTCCCTCTGCTCCTATAAAGGTAGCGTTTTCGGATGCAAGTCCTTGTCTAATTTGTACTTGAATACTCATTTATGCAATTCCTCCGTAGCTATAAGATGCGGTTACTGGATCACCCACTATACTACCGTAATCATAATCAGTAGGTATTTCTACTTGTGTTTTAAAACCTCTTTCTACGATTATAACTTCAGTAAGATTACCGGGTGGTGTTGTAAATCGTAACGTAGACGCTCCTCCTATAAGAGTATAATCTTCAGGGTCTACAACAACTCCATCAATGGTTACTAAATAAGCAGTGGAGGTAAGACTGTTTGTTTGAAACGTTAAAGAAAAATCAGTACTCGATCCATCTCCTGTGAATTTATTAAAATCAGGAGCTGCTCCCGTACCCGATACAGCGGAAGATATGTTACTATCTACATAAGTTTTGTTAGCTGCGTCAGTGGTGTCTGTAGGTGTTCCTAATCCAGTAATCCTATTACCACCCATAGCTAGAGCACCCGTCATCGAATCCCCTGCTTTATCTACCTTTAGTGCGTCAGCTGTATCTACGTAGTTCTTAGTGGCAGCGTCTTGTGGGTCTGTCGGATCAGCTAGGTCAACGAGCTTATTACCTTTAGCTGTAAAATTATTGCTACCCTCTTTCTTCTGCAACGACGCATCGTTTAGTTCACCTATCTCTTGGTGCAGATAACGATTGTGACGATACGCTCGATCCAGTTCTGATTCCGTTAAGACTGATCCGTTCTCAAAGTCTACAAGGTCTACGTCACGTTGACTCTTTCTTCTTACCCGTACATTAGCACCGATACCGGGAGCGGTCGTCATCTCCACTCGCTTGGTAGGCTGGTCTGTATTAATGGTAAAAGCAGAAGTATCAACACCGTCCACAGCAACCGTTACGTGTTCATCTTCTAAGTATTCAAAGTTGATGGGAAAGAAAGTATTACTACCGTCTCCTGTATAATCGTTGTAGGTAGGTGGTGTTGACATGATATTATATTATTACTTATTGAGCGAGGAGTTCAAGCACTTAGTCATCGAGTTAACAATTCTAGTATTGACGTAGGTCTTCCTGTTTCCTCCGCTGTTTGTTTTAATTGTTCAAGTGTATCTATGAGAGAAGTATCATCAGAACCAACAAAATCATACAGATAGTCCTTATCTTTTAATAACTGTTTCTTGGTTTCCCTATAGTACTTTTGCATTAAATTATTAAGTTCTTTCAGTCCTTCATTCACATATACATCGGGTCTAGTTTCACTGGGTTTAAATCCCTGCTCAAATTTATCATTCCACTTTTTATCGTTAATCAATTCATACACAGCGTCCTCTAGTGAACGCTTCTTTCCTTTGTATCTTAAAGTAACTTCTCTCAATCTAAGATCAAAAGCATAAGCTAACGTCATTCCTTCTGAGTCTCTAAAATCAGTAAGCTTAATCCCCGGTCCTAGTGTCGAAGGTTTACGTTGTATGTTTTCGTGAGTATCTGTTGCAATTATTTCGTCGAACTGAGTACGGTCTACTGATCTTCTAGGTGCTTGCCTAATAACAGCTTCCGTCATAAACGTCCTATTAGATTGTAAATCATATCCAAAGTAATCTGTTTTCTTATTAACTATACCTTTACCAAATATAGAGTATAACAATCTATCTTTATAGTCTCCCCCTCTTAAATCGTTTATAGCAGCATCGCCTGTAGTTTGATAAGCTTGTGCGAACTTTCTTAATTGAGCAGGGTAAGGAAAATAACTTGTTCCTAGACTATATATAGCTCTAGTAAATACTTCTCCATCCCCGTCAATCAACTCTTCAAAATTCCTAGCACCCTGAGCTAACGGCATTTCTTTAGCTAATTCTTTAAGTGAGTTCTTAATTACGTGCAGTAAGTTTTGCTCTTTAGTTAGAATCTTAGAACCAGTAGCATCTTCCTCTGCTCTAATTTTTAAGAATCCTGCTACATCTGCACCTAAAGCTAAAGGGAAAGACCAAGGTAAAGCAGCTGAGTAATCTGAGTTTAAAGCTTTAAATGGTTCTAGTTTTGTCTTTTGACGCTGATCGTCTGTTAACCAAGCAAGAGAGCCAGTCATCATTCCACTATAAGCCATACCAACTCCTATACCAGCTAACGTAGTAGCAACAAAAGTATCGGTAAGTATATCTACGTTATATTCAGTTCTTTGTGCTGTTAGTCTAATTGATTCCTCTTGCAACTCCTGCATTAAATCCGAAGCATTCTGCTTCATCTCAGGTGTTATGTTAGGCTTATTCAGTGTCATTTGAAGACCAACCATTCGTTGTTTAACTTCAGCAAGTCTTCTATTGTATGGGTTGTTTTTAGTTCTAGACGCTAACAATAAAGCAGGAGAACCCACTAATCTAGAACCACGATACACTGCTCGTATAGGGACACCTATATAGGGTAAGAAAGCATTTATAACAGAACCCGGTATACCATCTCCTGCACTTACATCTTTAAGAAATCCTATAAGTTTTTCTGTAACATAAGTACCTGAAGCTAAATCTAAATCGTCAGTGTTAGCAGCAAACAATAACTCTTGCCTAACTTTGTCTACCCTATCTTGAAACTCGTGATGAGAAGCTAATACTTCCAAACCATCGTCATCTACCCATGCTTTCTTATACGCTTCCTCAGCTTCCTTTACAGCCTTAGCTGAATCCTTTGGATTATTCAATAAAGCTTTTTGATTAGCTGCTGCGTATATATCACCCTTTATTAACTGACGCTTGAAGCCAGCATCTACAGTCTGTATACCTCGAACACCAAGCGACAACAAGTCCATAAACTTACCGTTTGCTATGGTGTTTATAAAATAATTAGCTAAGTTATCTAAGCCTTCTTGTTTTTCTTTTGCACTTCTGTAAGCTTTATTTAACAGAGCAGCTTCTCCTTGTGGTATTCTATTTATATCAGTAGCTAACTTGCCACTCATCTTATCAGTGACATCTATATTCTCCTTAAAGGAACGTTTCAACGCTGTTAAAAATTCTTTATTAAATATACTAAGAACTTTAAATCCAGCCTGTACATCTATCGCTGCCATTTTCTTTGCAACATCAGCACTGCCTCCTTCCATCCTTGTTATTATATACCTCGATAAAGGTTTCCACGCTCTCTTATAAACAGCTCCAATACCAGTAGGCACACCAGCTAGGACGGAGGGTAGTTGGTCAATGAGTGCTAATTGTCTAGCTTGTTTAACCCAGCGAAATGCTTTAGTTGCAGTAGACACAGCATCAACATCCATGCTTTTAAAAATTGCATCCTCCATGTCCTTAAATACTTCTAAGCGTAATTCTTCTTCTTTTATAGCCTGAGCTGCACGGTCTATATCAGCTAGTTTCTTACGCATTCTTCTTTTAGAGTCTGCAATTTTTTTACGCAGTTCAGCTGACTTCAGTGGTTTGGTAGGTTCTTTGGGTCTTGCAGCTGTCTCAGCTCTCAACTCTCCCATAACACTACGACCTTCTATATCCGAAACCCTAGCTAGTTCTTTCTCAAGTTCTACTATGTTAGCTATCTCACGTTCAGCTTGCTTGTAGTAATTAATCTTATCTTTTAATTCTTTTAACTCAGGCTCTAGTTCTTTCGCAGGTTTAGTTTCCACCTCTTCAGGTGTCCTACCAAAACGCTCACGTAGTCCGTCTAACTCTTCTTCTAGTGCGTTCCTTTTCGTCTCATACGCTTTCCGTAGTTGTTCTGCTTTATACTGTTCAGACATCTCCACTCTAGCACGGTCAATCTCCCGTACTCTGTTACGCATATTCTTACGTAAGTCTGCTATGTCTTTAGTAAGTTTCTGTACACGACCCGGTGCTTTCTTTGGTCCTGTGGGTTTAGCCTCTACTTCTGCACGTTGTCTGCCTAATGGTCCTGTTTCTATCTCTAACAAACGAGCACGTTCAGCTTCTAGTTCTTTGATGCGTCGTACTTCAGCTTGTGCGTCTTTGTAGAATTTAATCTTGTCCTCTAAATCTTTTACTCGTGGGTCTTTTTCTTTCGGAGTAGTAGGTGCAAGTTCTTCAGGTTCTTTACCAAACGTAGCACGTAATTCGTCCAGTTCAGTCTGTAAAGTATTAATCTTCTTTTGAAACGCTTGCTCTGCTTTCTCCGCTTGAAACTCTTCGTCTTCTCTTAAAGTGTTATCTATTTCAATATCAGCCTCATCTTTAGTTGGTGCTTTAGGCTCATCTACTTCAACATATTTATTGTGTTGGTCAAGAATACTAGCATCTTCAGATAATGTTCCTTTACCTAGTGCTATCTCTAAATCAGCTTCCAACTTAGCGTATGCTGCATCTTCTATTTGGTTAGCGTAACTAGCTTTTTGATTCCTCCACGCATACTTATCAGAGTCTCCACGAAAAGCCTGAACACCTCCACCAGCTGCTAACTCAATAGGATAACGTACCTCTCTATTTAGTTTACGTAAGAACTTTACTTCATTGAGAAACTGCTGAATTGTATCAACATCAGTAATATCTTCCCGTAATCTTTTAGAGAATACCTCAAAGTTTCTATTACTTCTTTCGTACAGTCTTTGAGATATACGACCCATCCTTCTGTTGTCCGCTATGTTATCAAAACCGTAGGTCTCAGTACCACGGATCAACGCATCAAAAGCGTCTTCACGCTCGTCATCTACAAATCTAGGTAGTGCTTCTTCTTCGATAGCATCAGGATCATCTTCAACCTTATTAGGTTCTTCTATCTCTTCTTGCTCTCTAGTCTGTACCGACTCCTCTTCTAAATCTTTTGAAGCTAATAATTCTTCGTCGTTCTTTTTTATTTCGGCAACATCTTCAGGCTCTAATATAGGTGCATCATCTTCTGCCTTAATCTCTGGTAAGTCATCTGCTACTGGTGCTTGCTCTTGTTTAGTTAATATGTCATCAGAAGCTTTTATCTCAGTCAACGTGTCGTCTATTATTTCAACAGCCTGATCTATATTGTTTATCTCACCTTGTATCTTTCTTCTAGCATTGGCACCTGCTCTGCCTTTTAACTTATCCTGTTTAGCTTTAAGTTCTTTTTTAGTTTCTAATAAACGTTCCTTGGCACTACCAGCTGCTTCGTTTGCTTGCTGTCTCCCCCACTTACCTGTACGTCCCCACACTGAAAATAAAGTATTGAAAGCACCACCAGCGATTCCTGAAAACAAGTAGTCGTATGTGTTGCGTTCTTTACCGTTCATCTGTGCTTCAATCTCTTGACGCAACGCAGACTCAGCTAAACCTAAAGCAGCTCCACTAAAGTATGTTTCTACGCCCTCTTTTAATACGGTCGTACCTTTCCATGCATTAGCTGAACCGATACCCGGTCCTAATCTAAAAACTTTATCAGCAGCTTTTGTTACTATACCAACACCAAATACAGACGCAGCAATACCTTCACCAGCTGAATACTCATCCTGCAAACCCATGCTCTGTCGTATCTGTTGTCCTACAAAGTTTGAAAAGCCCCATATAGCAGCTTCAGTCGCAGCAAGACCAACAACACCCGCAACCGTAGAAGATGGTTCAGGGGTAACAATACCTGCCATAGCTACACGCCTAGCACCATTAGCCCATTTTAAATACTTCTGACTCTTGTGCAGTTTTCTAGATAAACCAATTCCTAAACCTAATTCACCCGCTACTCCTAATAACGTTCCCCCTATATAGTTTCCCTCTTCTATTTCACCCGCAGCCTCAGCGTACGCATCAATAACTTCTTGAGGTACTTCAGGAGTAGACTCAGGGGTTACGGTGTATTCAGGAACTACTGGTTCAGTAGGAGGAGTAACATCAGCAGGTGAAGAAGTAGTAGGTAAACCTAATCGTTTTCTTCTTTCCTCTTTATACTTACGGTATTCTTCTTCGGTCATCTAAGTTTAATTAGCTGTGATTCCTCGAAACCATTTGGACCATCGAAAACATTCTGATTTATATAATTAATATCTAAGGGAAGTAAACCAAAAGATTGATACTCTTCTCTAATTTTTTCCTCTTCAGCTGTCAAGGGTTCAGGGTCTCCTTCTACATAGTTACCTTCACTGTCTTCTACGTAACCAATATCTTTGTACATAACGGGAGTCCATCTGTCCATTGTTTTTTGTAGCTCAGCAAAACTGCCAAACAATTTAACATCCCTATAACTAAGACCTGCAGAATCTAACATTGTAGCAGCTTCAGTTGGATTCCAGCTTTGGAAACCGTATCGTGCTAATGATAGTCTTAAATGTTTCTTAGTTTGAAAACCACCTTCTAGCATTTTTTGACGGTCTTGCTTGATAAGTTCAAAGCTTATTTGTTGAGGAACTACAACGGTTTTTCGTCCTACTCGCTTAGTCACCTTTTTAGGTTTCTCTAGCGATTTGAACTCTATAATTTCAGCAGCTTTTCTTTTTTGAGTCTTACGTAATTTAACTTCAGTCTCCAACTCTACACCCATTTCTTCAGGAGTCATAGGGGCGCTAAATATGTTTTTCTTTTTCAAGAATGTTTCGGCTTGCCCTTTGTATCGCTCAGCATTTGTACCAATAATTTCATTAAGCTTACTACGTATCTTGCTCTCTTGGTTTGTTGCTTCTAACACTTCAGGTAGCTTAGCTTCTTCTATAAGAGCGTCTTCAAGATCACTGATAACAGATTGAACGTAAGCTTCCCTCATCGACTTTATCATAGTCTTGTCGTTTGTATCTGTTATGCCTTCGCTTTCTATTATACTAGCATCTACTTGAGTAAGTTTATTATCTAGTATAGACGCAGCCTCCTTATAAACATTTAAATCGTACACATAACTACCTCTATCTAAGTCAGCAAACTCTTTCCTCAGTTCATCAAACTCCGTGAATTTTATAGGGTGATTCTTTATAAATTCATACAGTGTTAGTTTAGGGTTTAATTGCTTCTGCTTTCTTAAACCGTACTGAGGATTCTCTATAATATCGTCTTTTGTTGGACCATCTAAAACTACAGGAGCACCGGGTGTTTTAATAGCTTCTATAAAGTTTTGATCTATATCGTCTTTAACTTCATAAAATAGATCGATCGACTCTTCTCCACCTTCACGTGCTAATACTTTAACTGCAATTTGAAACTTCTCGACAGGACTACCAGCTTTAGTTTCATCAAATAAATCTCTGATAGCTTGTTCTTTTCTTTCTTCAGTTAATACATCCCCATTACCCAAGCCGTTGAAAGAAAAAGAATCCATTAACTCAGCTTTTAAAATAGGGGTCTGATCCAATTGATCTAAGGTCGTTACCTGTAATAAACCTTTGATAGCCTCTGTTACTTTATTAGTATAAACGCCTTTTTTCTTAGTGTCTTTTTTATCAGCATACTTCTCGATAGCATTGTTTATTTTAACCTCTAAAGGATTAATAGTATCTTTAGCTGTTGGAGTATTGAATATACGAGATTTATTTACCTCTGCTGTTTTAAGAACGGACAACATTCTAGCAGCGTCCGTATATCGTTGAGATGCGTACAATCCTTCTAATTGATTAGCGAAGTTATTTACTAAGAATTTACTACGTTCTTGTTTCGTTAGGTGAGGTAGATTCTCTGATAGACGATCGTCGAACACTTTAACAGCGTCTTCAATTCCTGCCTCATTTATAACGTACCGACCAGTTACTTCGTCAAACCGATTCATCAAAGGTTCTAGATATGTGCCAATCTCGTCGCTAATTGTACCAGCTATAAAAGTATCTCTAGCCTTTTCGTACTTCATTGCGATTTCGTTTTTATAGGGAGACGTGATCATACTCCACATAGCCTTACCTGCGGTGCTATTAGCGACACCTTCACCCACGTCACCTACGAATGTGCTCCATTCATCTGTCAAAGTTTGGTCTATAGCTCGTGATAAGTCCTGCTGAGTCCTGTATTTCTCAGGGTTAATTAAGTCTTGTGCTTTGAGATTAAGACTAGGAAGCATCGTGTTATTGATGTGTCTTTTTAACAACGCATCACGATACGCTCTGTCTCTGTTGGTAGTAGCTAATATACTGAAGCCGTCCACATCTTTCTGTTTCTTCAGTTCAGCTATAACATTCTGTTCTTCAACTAAAGCAGCTCTCTCAACACCGATTTGTTCTTGTTGTTTCTGTAACTGACCGTACTGCTGCAACAACGGATTAACTTGACCCAACGCATCCGCTAAGTCCATCAACTTGTTACGTCCTGCTCGTTGAACTTGTACAGAATACTGACCAGCCCGTTGAATGGTGGGTGATATACCGGGAACAGCGTCCCCTAATCCTTGTACTTGTACTCGTTCTCTAGCCATAATTCTAAGATGTTAACCGGGGTAAGATACTAAATCCTGCATAAGTGCTTGCCTACTGCCTCCGTATTGTTGTCCTAGTCCTCCTAAACCCGGAGTAGCCATCCTGCTTTGTATATCTAAACCTAAACCATAAGCACCCACTGCACTTGTAGCAGTCTGTAAGAGTGAAGTTAAGGCACTTGGTCTGTTGATAGGTTGATTAATTCCGATCTGACGTTGAGTCGTAGCAAACCCTGCCTGTTCAAGACCCATAGCCGTCGCTACTCCACCTAACTCTTGCTGTCTTAAAAGTGCTGATCTGTACGCTCCTTCTTGTCGTGTGTAGTCATCCATCAACGCTTGTACGCTAGCTCCGGCAACACCTGCCTCTCCAGCCGATACTCTAGCACGAGCTAACGCTTGTTGTGATTTACGACTAACTTGTTCCAACTCACGACCCACAGCTTCCTGCTCTTGTGCTTGACGCATCCGGATGGAAGTTTGTTCTTGTAAAAACCTTTGTCTCTCAGCTGCTGACGCTTGTGCTTGGTACGCTGCTTGCTGTTTAGCCTGTCGCCTAGCACCCAAATACTGAGCACCACCCGCTGCAACTGCAAGACCTGCTAATAACGCTGGATAACACATAATACTTACTTCCTCTCTAATATAAATGACATATACCCGTCGTACTGGCAATCGCTAAACTCTGCACCCAACCACTGCAACCACCTGTAACTCAACGTGTTAGTCTTCATTACTACGTTAGTCAGAAAGTCAAAACCGATCATCATCTCGTCTACCCACTGCTTTGAATGTTTAAGAAAGTACTTCTTAGCGGTGGCCAATCGTCGTGTTCCTAACAACCACACAACACCAACGTTCTCGTGAGGAGTGACACCAAAGCTGCAATACAAACCATCGTTACCTCGTAGTGAATAACACTTACTGCTTGTTTCAAACGACAAGTTAACTGCGTCCTTTGGGTGGTGCATTAGACCGATACATTCCATCATGTCCTCTTCTCTCATGTCGTCGTACAATTCGAACGCATCCATGTCCGGCATAGCTTCCTCGACCCTAAGACCCATATCGTTTACTCCTTGGTATAACCATCGATTCAAACTCAGCAGCTAACAACTTACACGGCAACGCACTATCACTCTTTACTTCGATAGTCACCTTGTCGGGTTGTCCTTGTACTGCAAATCTGAAGTGACCGTCTTGTGGTTCGAACTCGTTTAATAAAAGATTAGCTCCCGTGATGTCAGGATTGAACACATACTTATAGGTGTCCCGATACTCAGGGGTTACTTCCACAACAAAGTGTCCAGTGTCTGCGTAGTTGATACTACCGTTACGGATTGTTTGGAATGTATAATCAGAAGCACTACGTCCTCCCCGTTCCGTTGGTTGTTTTATCGCTTGGTTAGAGAACCTGTACAACATATTGTACGGCACACCAGCAAAGAACGGTACGGATGTTATATCACCTGTTACCTCTCCGGCTGTAGCTGTCGTCTTAACAAAGTCGTACTTATGTCCTACCTTGCTATACACCTCCACATCAACAGGATCGTATGGAAAACCACTAATAGTAGACTTCTTAGTAGAAGCACTGTAGCTGACTGTTAAATCAGAGCCGTCTACCCTACTATCCAACAACAACGGATAACCTAGTCCTTCGTCCGTCAGTCCATCTTCCAATGTCAAGAACTCTAGGTGTAACCCTTCGTCGTCCTTGGTTATCATGTACAACTTACTGTCTATGAAATCAAAACCAACAACGTCACGATCAAAGGTGAACTTCATCCAAGCACTTTGTATCTTCTCCTTGTTGCTCCAAAAGTATTTATATACGTACAACGTCTTCAGGTCGCTGTCTACACCGATACACAATGTATTCTCTGCTTGGCTACCTGCTATCTTGCGTACATCTTTTGGTATGTACTTGGGTACTTGTTGCGTAACTTCCTCTGCATCAAAGAGTTCCGTATTGTTATCAACAAAGTATTCATACATTCCTTCGAAGTCGTTACGTTTAAATGTAAAGTATATATAGTTACCGAGAGCTACGGGTTCTACACTGTCTGATATATCGTACTCAGTAACAGGAGAGATAGCCACCGTCCTAGGACTTAGTACATCAGCACCACGCAACACGAACTGGGACTGCTTACTGAACAGCATCAGCTTCTCTTGGAACGGTATAGCGTGTTGTAGGATAGCTACCTTGGTGTGACTGAGTCCGACGTCTATCGGTGCACTGTCTAACAGCTGCTGTGTGGTAGTCCTGAAGAAGTTAAAGTAGTTGTCTGCTTCGCTAAAGATAACAGATGTATCAGTAACAAACCCTAAACGGTTCTTGAAGAAGAAGACGTCGTTGATAGTTTGGTCTACAAAAGATGGAAATGGATTGGTGTAACCGTCACCCGCTCTACGTCTCCCATATCCCGGTGGTCTCTCAAAGTATTGAGCGTTCGTCTTCCAAGGTTGTGCGGAGTTAACAGCAGTTGTAGTTACCCAATAGTCAAGCCATGATGTACCGTCATATGAAACACCAGAAGACCACGCAGACGCAGAACTTATACTAGGATCAGCAGTCCAATACTCTACCCAATCAACACCCGTTCCCGGTTCGTTTGCGGCTGCTGAAGTGTGATCCTGAATACACCTATAAAAAACTCCGCTCGATTCTACAGCATCACCTGTACCCGGTTCAGTATCACTTGTCGATATATGGTCTTCTACTAGGCTATAATACGTTCCGTTGTTTACTACGACGTTGGAGTATTCGTTTGGTGTTTGTAGTGTAAAACTGTTTATCTTACCTGTAGAGGCATCGTAGGAATCAACAACAAGGACAATTGGCATAGTTGTGAGTTCAATAGCTGTATCGATACCTCGTGTTCCTCTGGCTGATTCAGGTCCATCGTCCCATCCTACTGTTTCTACCCAGCTACCTTCACCAAACTCTTCCCTGTCTTTTGTTTGAAAACGAACGTAGTAATCGTCTTGTGCTATATCAGCATCACCTCTTACTCGTACCCTAAAGTTATTGTAACATTTCGCAGGTAGGTCAGTAATACTGTTAACTTCTTTATAAGCTAATCCTAAACCTTGGTTACCTAGTCCGTCTTCTGTTCTTATACTAAAATCTGTATCTCCAGTTATCTTAATAACAGCACCGTCTCGTTCTACTTCAAAATTACTACCACCGGGTAATGAAAGATGCTCCAAAAACGTCGGCATAGTAACACCCGGAGTAGAAGGAAAAGATGTGTAAAAAGTTTCTTGAGGCTTTTCATTCCAGTATTTTTGGTTGCGATTATTTCCTCTGGAATTTGGGATGGTTCTTGAATCTGATACAATTTTCTTAATCGTAAGCACAAAAGGTTTATCAAAAGTACCCGGTACTGTTTGCGTATTGTCGTACCCTCTTCCTTTCTGCGTGAGTACCGACGATTGAACAGCACCGTTTGGCCCTATAATAAGAGTACCTTTAGCACCTATACCTATTTTTTGATCTAAGTCGGGATTACCGGGATTACCTGTATCCTCTTCAAACTGTTCAATAAAATATTCATAGGATGTAGTTAATGAATAAGAACTGCCATATCGGCTTGCTCCAGAACCAGTACTCACACTACCACTTGGTTCAAAACCACTTCCTCCTTCAAGCGACACTCCTCCAACTATACCTTCCGAACCGAAGTAAGCGTTCAGTATTGTCTCTAAGTCTTCTGCTATCAGTTCAGTATCAGCGTGTTCACCTGTTTGACTACCGCCCGACGTAGCCCCACCACTCTCGTAGGTGTGACCGCTAGGAGGTGTAGAAGTTCCAGTAGAACCATCATGCGGTATGACCTCTCCGTCTATGTAAATGTCGTAAGTCTTCTCGTAATCTCCTAACTTAACAAACACCAAAGCGTTATATTTACCTTCGTCGTCTTGTATGTGTTTTGATAACAAATCAGGATTTGTATCTACTTTTACTTCTCTCTTCTTATTAACAAGAAATGTGTAGTCAGCTACAGTTAACGCTCTCAGATCGTTCAACGGATCAGTAACGGATGTACCAAGACTAAGATAACTGTTAGCAATAGACGTAACAAAGACGGATACTCTAGTACCTAACGATACGTCGTAAGCACTAACACCAGCAGGAGTGCCTAATGATACATTACCTAACGATACGACTATAGCGTACTGGTTGGTTTCGTCTCGTTTAACAAAGTGTGTGAATATATTAGCTGTACCGTCTGTGTCTAAATTCTTTACGTAGTTGGTATTAGGACGTTTCTTTAGTCCCTCAACCACAGTAGCCCAAGCATTGATCTGTTCGTCGCACTGACCGGGATAACGCAGATTGTCAGGCTGCTGCGATACACCTTGGGCTAAGTTAGGTACGCTATTTACTAACAGAGGCATTACCTGTCAAGCACACGCATTACGCTGTAGTTATCAAAGATAGTACGATCTGCATTCTCGGAGTCGCTATCAATAGCCCGTGCTTTCGCTTCGACTTCGTCCCGTAGTGCAAATCCTTCGATCTCACGACTACCAAGAAAACGATTACTGAATATACGGGCAGCTTTAATAGTGATGTAGTTTCTAAATTGTTCAGGTATCTCTGTAAAGTCTAACTGAAAAGTAACAGAGGCTTTTACCTCTTTTGTCCAGACGTCTGTGTGATTCTTCCTGTCGTATAAAGTATTACCACGTTGTACAGGATCGACGTCTGTATATATCTGTGGGTCTAAGTCTATGGTTAACACGTTGCTAGGTAAAGTAATCTTACTGTTAGTAGCATCAGGAGTGAATGGATATTCGTGCTCCGTATTAAAGTGCCAACCTTCGGACTGTACGGCTCTACTCGTTTCGTCTAACACATTCTCTGCTTGAACCACGGTGATCGGGACAGCAGTGCCTCCTAACGTGTTAACGGGTGCTTCGCCTATAACGGCAATCATTGTGTTTACCGCTTCGAGTTTAGTTGTAAGAGCCATTGTAATAAAGGTTTCGGTAGAAGGGAGCGGAACGAATCACAGACCTCCCAACACCGAGAGAGTGGTTACTTCTGAAGTTCGATAGCACACTCAGGACGGAGAACTCCGTGACCCATAGCATACTTCGCAACGAAAAGCGTACCTTGACGCTCAATTTGGTACTCAGATTCAGTAGCCAAGTCGAGCAGTTTAACTGTTCCAACAGCAGCGGAATGAGAAACGATACCAAGCGTGTTAGTAAAGTTTCCGTTGTATCCTACACCACTACCACCGAATACGTCGTTAGCAGCTTCTCCGTCACCAGAGGAAACAGCAGACAAGTCAGTTGATGGGATGTGGTTGGATTTGTAGATAGTGATACCTGCAATCTGTGGGATTGATCCAGAAGCGATGCTTCCTAAACCTCCGACGTCTTTATTGACAGCAGAAGTAGAGATAGCGAGCGTTCCTGCACCACCAGTGATTAACTTGTAGTACTCTTGAGGACGAAGAACTGCGAAACGACCGTCACTAGGAACATCGTTTTCGTCGAGCTTCTGAGCTGCGGTAAAAAGAGCAGCTGTTAATTCAGCACCTGTAGGATCAGTGTTGTCT
>Ga0180433_10004933_pt1 | contig 18447 bp, 18 predicted proteins | sample SS_ome_8_FD_132980 | JGI IMG/M metagenome (GOLD analysis project Ga0180433, IMG submission 132980) | Hypersaline lake sediment archaeal communities from the Salton Sea, California, USA - SS_1_D_1 metaG | ecosystem: Environmental > Aquatic > Non-marine Saline and Alkaline > Hypersaline >... | reverse complement strand
TTCCAATTCGGAGGTTACAACTTTGCTTACTCGAACAGGGTTACTGTAAATACAGGGGACCGCGATACTGTATATGCGATGCCTGAGGCAAGCTTGGCCTATCTTCCCTGGGTAGATATTGACTCACGCCTTGGCCATACTTCAGGGGATGGTAAAGAATGGATGGTTCAGGAGCTTCCCCTTCTCGGACATAATGCAGGCGTTCTGTACCAATCTACATGCGGGGACAAAAGCTCTACACTTACCGGTCTGGAAGCCACGAAGGTTGAAAGCTGGCAATTTTCGTTTGACTATGTTTTCATTTCAGCTTATAATAGCGATTCAGCTACCCTGCCAGGGTCTATTTATTCGGCTCGTTTCTCAAAGACCTGATAATTTAGCACCGTATTTAAAGCTCTCTTCGGAGGGCTTTTTTTATTTCTAGGAATTGTATTTATTTATTTTGTAAATTTGTCTGAATGGGATGTTGCAAGAAAAGGACAAAACCTACAGGCATGGATAAGTTGAAATCTATCCTTGAGGGGTGGTCTAACGTCATATGGAGTAGTCCTATAGTAAAAGAGGTTGCAACATTGAGGGCCGAGGTTTGTGCCGGATGCGATTGCAATAATAAGAATTGGTGTAGCGAGTGCGGTTGCTATATACCTGCAAAGGCACGTTCTTTGAGTGAGGTTTGTGAAAAGTGGGATAATATAGATGAAAAATATAATCTATGATTTATACTTATTCAACTCTCGACGGTGCTATAGATGCTATTCCTGAGTTTTGTGAGGAAAATGAACAAGATGTTTTTGTATGTAAGATAAATTATCCATGTGGTGTGGAGTTTCATTTAAGAAGGCGAGATGAGATATTCTCAGAAGAATCAGAGAGCATTATATATAAGCACTATTTGCCTTTTGATCACGAGTTTGCAGACAGAGATAATGCATTAAGAGAATGTGCAGTATGGTCGACAAGATTAAATAAACAAGTTGATCTGGATAGGCATTATAAGCAAAAAAATGGATACAGAATATTAAATCATTATACCTTAAAGATATGTTCAACTTAGCTTCAATGAAAACAGCCCTCTTCCGGCAGATAGGATTCAGGGATTCGGATGATCCGTGTTACAAAGCTTTGTCATCTGCACTTACGACAAGTGCAACAGGATCCTACTTTGAAGACTATCATCCACTTATTACTATTGAGAATCTTATGGCCGTTTCTCCCAATTACGATGGTTTCAACGTTGATGATTGGGTTGCTGGCACAACTTATGGACTTGGCGATCTCGCGAAGTCCGATGGGGTAACTTACGAAAGCATACAGGAAGCAAATACCGGGAATGCCATTACTGATACAGATTGGTGGAAGCTACCCATAAACGACTGGCTCACGCAAAAAGTAAACGCTTCCATCATGAAAATGCTTACAAATATGAGCATTCATAAAAAAATGAAAGAATCCACAAAGACGCTTCTTGAAAATATACAGTTATTTGATGGCGCCGGGAAGATGCAAAGTGTTATAACTCCATCGGGAAGGTTTGTAGGTCTTGAGATCACGCCGAAAAGAATAAACAACATAACCCTCATCCTAGATTATATAGGATTGCAATTTAATCAGGTGCAGACTGATTTAACTATTTATGTTTTTCATTCTTCGCAGATAGATGCTATAAAAACTCAGAACATATCTACTACGCAGAGTTATTCCTTTGACTGGACAGCCGGGGACTCCATAAATCTTGATTACGTAAATTACTCGAATAATATCGATTCGGGAGGGGTTTATTATGTCGGATATTTTGAGGATGACATTTCAGGGAATGCCATAAAAAAAAGGCATCAATTCAGCGACCCTCCCTGTCATGGATGCAATGGGCGTGATATGGGATTATACAATCAATGGAATAAGTATTTTGATATAAAAGCTATTGAAGTTTCGAGTGACAACCTTAACGGAACATCGCTGTGGGATATCTCAAAAACAGGATATCAGGCAGCTACGAATTTCGGAATGAACCTGAGTGTATCTGTAAAAACAGATGTTACCGATCTCCTGGTTTCCAATAAAGACGTTTTCACTCCAGCCCTTGGATATCAATTTGCTTACGACATGCTTCAGGAGATGCTTAACACACCGCATGCTCGACTGAACAGACTCGGAGACAATGCCCTTGAAAAAGCTATGTTCGGCATTCAGGAGATCAACGATAAGGACTCTTTGAGAAAGTCACTCACTGAAGCTATGGAGGCAGTAAGCTTTGACACTTCGAGACTTACTCAGGTATTGCCGAATGATCAGAAGCCACGTATGAGATTAGGGACAATTTAAAATTAATATTATGGCTGATTATAACAAAAGACAGGGGGATGACATAACGCTTTCGATAACCGTCGGAACGAATGTAAACATTGACAACCTCGCTGAGCTGTTCGTTTATATTGTCAACGAGCGCACAAAAAAAATATCTGCAAAGTTCTCTAAAGCTGGGACAGGTGACTTTTTAGCACTAACGAAGGTAACGACTACTAACTATACAGCTGCATGGCTTAGCGGAACGACAAAAGACGCTGACACAGGACTCTATACTATTGAGGGCAATGTGGCTGAAACGGATGCAGATTATGAGTCTTCCGAGGAGAATACTATAACCTGCCCGGACAGGATAAATTTAAAACCAAGTGTAAGTAAAGCATCTTCAAGTGGCTGATATTAACGTAAAATTTAATCCTTCAAGTACGGTGGGAGTTTCTCTTGATAATCCATCTGATATTCCTGTTCTATTAAATCCATCTTCTCTTATTTCAATGAACATCCCTTCAGATATTGTGAGTTTATCTTATTGCGCTGAATTTCAGGCCGTGTATGATTCATGGACAACAAAGCCCGAAAGTGCAGATGCCACAACATGGGATACGATGGTTGCTGCACTGGTGGACGGAGGGTACTGGATCCGCTTTGATGTGTTTGCATTTATGGCTATACATACAAACGCCAATGGTGAGGCTTTGAAATGGTGGAATGACCCAACTAAAACTATGGTAGAATATAACGCACCTACGTTTACGGCATTTGAGGGTTTTAATTCGGGGGCGTTGGGATATATAGACATAGACTATAACCCTTTTACCGACGGGGTGAATTACACACAGAATAAAAATTCGGTAGCTGTTTACAATAGGGGAAACAACCAAGCTGCGGGATGGGATATTGGAGGAACGGATTCAACAACATATACTAATTTGGCTTGCCGGTGGACTAATGATAACGCTTACTGTAAAAATAATAATAACCTTCAGCCTTCGGGTGCGAACCCTGATTGTTTGGGATTAAATATAAATGACCGTCCCGATGCAGGGAATAATGCTATTTACAGAAATAATGTGCAGATAGTAACACAGGCAAGGGCTGCAGCCGCAATACCGGATATCTCATTTTATCTGGATTCATTTAATAATAATGGAGTAGTTTATGCCACACGTACAAACCGACAGAAAGCATATGCCTGGATAGGGGATAGTTTTTCAACGGCTGAAAGATTAGATATACAGACTATTTGCGAAACGGCACTTGATGAAAAAAGCAAGGGGGTGATATCATGATGGTCGTAGTTCTTTCAAGATCCGATGCTGAGAGGTACCGAAAGTACAAGATAACAGAATGGTATGGCATTGATCCCTGTGAGCTTGACGATGGCCGGTGGGTGCTTCCCGCAAAATGTGTTGATGATATGACAGCGTTTGAGGGATATCGCAAAAATAATGTAATCACAAAAGCTGTTAACGTTGGTGTTGTTCTTGGTAGATCGCAGGTTGTAGATGTTAAGGAAATAAAGTTAGCAGAGCCAATAAGAAGAATAAGAAGATGAGAATTTCAGACAAAATAAAACGCTTGGAGTCGCTGGACCTTCACGAGATCATCAATGATGCTGCACGGGAAAAGAAAGATGACATTATAAAGATAAACCAAGAACAGATGTGGTCCCGTGGAGTCATGGACATAAACAAGCCCAACCAGAAGCTTAAATATGCACCGAGCACGGCAAGGCAAAAGCGTAAAAAGGCTACATTTAAAAAGACGGACTTTATTACATTGCGGTGGTTTGGTGAGTTTTATGAATCCATGAAATTGATATTTTTTAGATATAAGTTTGTCATTCAGTCAGATGACCTGAAGTGGTCCCGGTGGCTGGAACCTCAAGATAGATTCACCGATGCCCTCGGACTTACAAAGAAATCAATGGGTAAACTGAGGAAGCTTCTAAGACCAAGTATTATAAGTCAACTAAAACGAGCGATATGAAAATACCACAAATACCTACATTTAACCTGCAGGGAATAGAAGCGAAAATACAAATCCTCCAAACTGCTTTGAGCGATAATCTGAGCTGGCTTCAATACTCATTTGGGAAATGCGAAAGGCACGAACAGATGGTAAATGATGAAAAAGTCGTTTATCCAGTCTGCTTTGTTGACAATAAAGCAGATCCTGTAGATGTACGGCCAAATGATAATTGGGAATCTTATGCTTTCTGGGATGTTATTGATCCGGGGAGAATGGATTACCCGGGAGAGGAACTATCGGTGATGAAATATACGATGTGGGAATACGATGCGGCCCTGATTGTCTGGATAAACCTAAAAAGGCTTTCCGATGCTGTATACAATGAAACCAAATCACAGATGAGAGAAGATATTATAAATGTCTTCGAAACGAACCTTATAGGCAGGAATGTACTGTTTTTGCCCTCACAAATCTATGACAGAGACATTGAACAGATATTTACAGGATTTAATCTCAGCCAAGAGTGGAATATTAACAAATGGCCCTATGTTGCCTTTAGGGTAAACGGGATCATACGATTTAACCGTAAATGTCCTGGTAGTAATTCATATTCTGTAGCAAATTGCACATGAAAGAACTAATCATAAAAAAAGGCGTCAAGCGCACTCGCATAAAGATTTATGATGACATCGACAAGCTTCCTATCTCAAGGTTTATGCTTGCAAACAAATACTGGATGTTACACGATTCTATAGGGTCATCAATCACAGACTTCGATACCAATCATTTTAACCGCTTTGCACTTATTGCCGGGGACAAAGAAAAAACGCTCAAAGAATTGCAGAACTTCCGTATCCTCGTTTACAATCTAATGAACGAGATAAATGTACAACATCTTTCTTTTGCCTGCCTTATACATTCGGTAAATGAACGCGAGATTACCGACCTGTCAGAAGAAAGCCTGAAGCGACTATTAAACGAACTGTCAGAAAAAGGATTAACACAGGATGTATTAAAAAAAAAATTAACGACATAAGAGAGTCCATATATGCTGATCTTGAGCTTTATTTTCCAGATCAGTTTAAAAACATTCTGAGTACTATCTTCTGGCAAAAACAAAAGGAAAAAAACATCAAACAACTTGAATCACTTATCTCCGGGAAACAAGATCCATCGATTGAAAATATAGATAAGTATTTTGCCAATTATATCAAGCCTAAAAACTTCTATGGTCCCAAATCTGAAGAGCTTCGATATGATAAATCCTTTGAGCAGAATTGTATAATATTGGCTCAGTATGCCAATAAACCCGTGAAAGACTCTACAACTAAAGAGTATTTTGCCCTTTTGGATCACTACAATAAGTTGCTTATAATTCAGCGAAGAAGTCAGAAAAAGACAAAGTAATTTAGAATCATTCTAAATTAAAGTTTAACTAAAAATCAAATTCCAACTTTTCGTATTTGAAAATGAATTAATTTTACAGTATGGCTGAAAATCCTATCCAACATAATGATATTATTGAAATAGATAAGACCATTGCAGGGATTAAGGCTATTGTAAAGGAGCTTGTATCGCTTCAAAAAACAATAAAGAATACTGCTAAAACACTTATCTCCTTCCAAAATCAACAAAATGTAGCTACTCCGGGAGGTCGTCAAGCCACTAAAGAAACGGCTTCAGATGTGGAAAAGCTTGTTCAGAAAAATAAGAAGCTTGAAGTTTCGATAAAAGATCTCACAAAAGAACAGGTAAGGTTGCAAGAGGTACGCAGGAAATCACGTCGTGAGCTAAAGCAACAAGTTCAGATAGAACAGACGGCTACAGGCTCGTTGGATAATATGCGGGCGCGATTAAACCAAATGACAGCTGCATACAATAAAGCCACTCCGGCAATACGCAACAAGATGGCTCCCGCTATCAAGAAGCTTACCAAAGATGTAGAAAAAGGAGAGCAGGCAATAGGCAAACACCAAAGGAATGTAGGGAATTACCCAAAAGTATTTCAAGTGGCCGGGAAGGCTGTTGCCGGTTTTGCTGCCGGCATTGCTGGTGCTACTGCCATTGTTCAGGGCATGGCACGTGGGATAAAGAATAGCATCTCTACTATTATCAATTTCGATGCTGCTATGTCTGATGTACAAGCAATTACCAGAGCAACAGATGTAGAAATAGGCATGCTTCGCAATTCAGCTAAAGCTCTGGGAGGAAGTACGAAATTCACGGCTTCTGAGGTTGCGGCGCTTCAAAAAGAGTTAGGAAAGTTAGGTTTTACTGTAGATCAGATTCTTTCCGGTACGGGCGGTATTCTGGCGCTAGCAGCAGCTACAGGCGAAGATCTGGCACGTTCAGCGGAAGTTGCTGGTTCTACTGTCCGGGCCTTCGGACTGGATGCTTCAGATACTAAGGATGTTGTAGACATTATGACAAGTGCCTTTAGCGGCTCCGCTCTGAATCTTGAGAGATTTGCAGTAAGTATGCGAACTGTTGGTCCTGTTGCTAAAGCTTTCGGGTTTAATGTTGCCGAGACTACTGCTTTGTTGGGGTCATTGGCAAACGCTGGCTTTGATGCTTCAATGGCAGGGACGGCTACACGGAATATACTTCTAAACCTTGCCGACTCATCCGGAGCACTTGCACAAAAGCTTGGTGGTGCAGTAACTTCATTTGATGAACTTATTCCAGCACTTATAGTACTCCGTGAAAGTGGTGTTGATCTTAATGAGACTCTTGAATTAACCGACAAAAGATCTGTAGCTGCCTTTAATCGCTTCTTAGAGGGTGCAGAGTTTACCCGTGAGTTCGCCGACGAGCTGGATCGTGCTAAAGGAACAGCAGACGAGATGTCAGAAGTGCAACTAGATAATCTCAAAGGCGATCTGACCATATTAAAATCTGCTTTCGAAGGGTTGGTTATTACCGTAAAAGACAATAATGAAGGGATGAACGATACTGCCCGTGGGGGGGTGAAGGCCCTAACTCAGGGGCTTGTATCTCTAAAAGATGCTTCAGATAATTCAGATGCTACATGGAGAAAAATAAGCAAATCCATAAGACAGGTTGTTTTCGCTATTCTCGAGCCATCGAACGGATTACTTTCCGCCCTTCGATTGCTTAAAGATGAAGAAATAGAACTGGATGAAGTATCCACAGGGGTTGCAGAAACTGAAAACCGTATAGCAATTATAGAGCGTCAACGTGCAGAACAGGCAGTAATAAAAGCGGCTCAAGAGAAGGCAGAGATAGAACGTAAGCAAAGACTTCTCAACATAGCAATTCAGCAACGAGCCGAAGATGAATTTAAGTCAGCCGCTGATCAGAAATTGATAGAATCACAAGAGTCAAAGGTAGATGGTTTTGATTTAATACAAACACTTATTGATAAACTTAGGTCCAAGGAAGAATCCCTTGATAATGCAGAGATTCAGCGTGCAGATAACATCCTTAAAGCGGATCAGAAGTTTACCAATCAACACATTAGAAATCTCGAAGAACAAAATAAGAAAGAAAAAGAAAGCGCAGAGGCAGGCCAAAAAATATCATTAGGACAGTCAATAGCTGCCCTTGCTCAAGGGTTAGCAAACACAGTAAAAGCCGGATTTCCAATAAACATCCCTTTGGTAATAGGATATTTAGCACAAACAGCCGGAATTATCTCAACTATCAAAGCTGTCAAATTCGAGCGCGGAGGTCATGGAGAGCTTGAAGGCCCAAGTCATTCACGCGGAGGCATACCAATACCTGGCATTGGTGAAGCTCAGGGAAAAGAGTATTTCGGGATCATAAACAAGCAAATGACAGCGAAGTACAAGAATGATCTTCCGGCTATTTTTGACTCTTTAAATGCAGGAAAATTTCATGATATATGGAATAATGCTAACATTCAATTACAAACACAAGTCGATCCTTGGACAAAGAAGATATATGATACCCTGCAATCTCAGCCAAGCATTTATACTGATTCGCATGGGGATACCGTTAAGGAATACCCGAATGGGGATAAAACGATAATTAGAAAAAGATAAGATGTACACATACTGGATTAACTTCGATAAAAGCTCTCCATCATGGAGCGAGTTTTTTCCTTCTGAGGGTGCGAAGGGGACAAAGAAGCGTCCTGCGGGTGTAGAGTTTTATCGCGAAGATGTAGGGGAGTTGAAGATAAACAGAACCGGCCCGGGACGGGACTCAGGACAGAATAACATAACCGTTTACGACACTTTGGAAACTTGGTTTACAGATGATACGAAGTATAGTGATGAGATAGAAATAGAAATATACAGAGGTGACAGGTCTGGAACGCTTTACTTTGCCGGGTATTTTTCTATCTCGGATACTACGATAAACAAAGAATATAGAACTTTTAAATTTACTCCACTTATAGACGATGAGTATCGGGATTTTGTTGAGCTTAAAGATACAGAATTTACCATGCTGCCAGCAATGTTTGCAGATGATAATCTTGTTCATACACGCAGTGCAGTTATAGAAGATCCTTGGATAGCAGCAGCGGGACGGGCGGCAGGATTTAATACGTTTGATGCTACATCAGGGGTGATTACGTCTTTTATAAGTACGGATGCTCAAGATAGAGGAGATTCAGCACAAATAGATGGAGGAACGGCATTAAGCAGTGGAGATATTGTTCTTATAGATGTTTCCGCTGTAAGTGATGGACCTTATGTTGACATAGAGGATACTTCAGGAAATTCAATAACTGTAGGTGGAGGGCAGGACATTACAGCTGTAGGTATTTATGTTTTTGAGATAAATGCAGCCCAGCCAGCAGAGGTAGTTGTTTATAGCAACTCCTCAACATTAAATGGAAGCATGACCTTCGCAGTAAGAATAGGAGAACGGGCAATTGACAATGTAGTATCTACGTTTATGGATGTTTTAGAAGAGTACATAACTAGTGCATCCTATATGTTCCTAAATGGATTTATAGGTAATGTAAAAAGTACATTCATAAACAATGATGCACTCCCTTCAGATGCTCCGAGTTCTATTTCTTCATGGATGACCACTAACCCTAACGGGAACTATGTATCTGGGGTGACAGCTTCGAATGAGCTAAATGATTTCTGTATAGGTCTGACAGATAAGTGGCTTGGCAATGATCCTAAAGGTTTCGACCGATCTTTTAATCAGTTTATGAGCGATTTAATGGAAACAATACAGGCGGGATGGTACATAGATGCTGATGGTGATTTCCGCATTGAGCATGTTAAGTATTTCGAGAAGCTCTGGGAGGACTCTACTGCTTTGGATCTTACCGAATCGACTTATGATAAATATAAATCTGAAACGGATGCAAAGGAAATAAAATTCAATAAGGCTCTTTTAGCAAACAGGGAAAAATTTAAATGGACTCAGGTAGGCTTGCCAACAGATAGCGAAGATTTTATAGGTGTAGATATCATATATGATAATTTGGAAACTATCGCTAATGTATTAAAGCACGGGCCGAGTGTAACCACTGACATGACATATCTTACCGAAAATCTATCTGATGCTTCCGGGGAAGGGTATTTCTTTGTTATAGCACCCGAGGTAACGGGTTATAGAGAGATTGAAATAAGTACAGGAGTGCTTTCTACTGACGATGTTTCTAATGCTGCTATGTCATGGGCGAACCTTCAGGATAAATACTGGACCTGGAGACGTATGAGCGAAAACGGAGATATGAACGACGAGGATACTACCTCTTTTGATAGTGCTGTAAAGTTCTTAGAACAGGCCGGTGTACGGTTCGGGTATCAGAGCATTTTAGACGGATTTAAAAAGATAACTACATCTCAGGGAACAGGACAGCAATTGGAAACCGTTCGTGACCTGGATACTGATTTTATAACTGTATTAATAGGATTTAACCCATACTAATGAATGTACCTACAACATTACCATTTTTTAACGGAACGCGAAAGCAGGCTACCAACCGCGATGGATCGCCCGCATTGATTTTTAGTCCGCGTACGCAGTTACCTCCGTTTCAGATACAGCGTCCTCATGATGCGGATAAGTATATCGAAGAGATTTATCTTGTAGATTGTGATGGAAATGAATTAGATATAAGAGATTATTTTGGTGTTTATGGGGGATGGATAAACGGCCATACTGTCTTCGAAGCTTTCGATACTTTCGATCCTGCCGATAATGGTATGGATATTGACGATGCGGTAAAAACTACGACAGGGGCAGGAACAGCAGCATTCTGGACTTTACAAGCGTTTACCGTAGCTACAGGGGATAAAGTGTATGCAAGTATTAATATAACATTAAATTCAGGTACAGCTCCTACAGTTGTATTACTTGGTGCAGATGCTACACACGGAACGAAGTCGAATGCTGAAGCGCTTTCAGATGGACAGAATGATGTCTTGTTAACAGCTACAGACGATTTCGCAGTTAATTTCGGATTCTATGTAGGTTCAGGAAATCAGTCTGACTTCTCAGCAACAGTAACATTCTCAAAGAGTTTATCCGTTCATGAGTTTACTTCTGTTGATTACATACAGTATAACGGAGAGACAACAGCAAAAGAAGCACGTGAGCTAATTTTAGGCTTCACAAATTTCTTAGGCTTTCCGTATGACACACTTACAACGTCTGGAACAGAAATTACCTCAGCGATATATGCAGGCTCGGAAGCATATTTTAGTTCTGATAACGATAAGACCTTTGATATAACTTCCGGTGAGTCTTATATCATAGCTTTTAATCTTACGCTTAATTCCGGGCAAGCACCGACTATTCATCTGGGAGAGCCTGGAGCGGTCAGAAGCAATTCGGTACAGACAGCAAGCGGAGAAAATGTTATCACGCTTACAGCTATAACTACGTCAGCAAATCAGAAACTCGTATTTTTAAATACAGCAAATACAAATTTTTCCACTTCGCCTGTCACCATATACCGCAAAGATATTGATCTTTTACCCAAAGGAACATATTACATTAAGCTTTCTGACGGGGTAAACGAGTGGTATTCTGAATGGTTTAATATTCAGGATGTTTATGAGAACAGAGCTTCATCCTTAACAAGTGTTGGATACGACACTTTCATCTCTAGCGACACGAAAGTCATAAGTGCTGTGAAGACAGTTTCCGGAGATACTGATTTTTTCAAGACGGATGATCTCGGATCACTTGCTAACGATGAGGTAATAATCGCTATTTTCTTCTTAACTCTCAATTCTGGTAGCTTGCCTACTGCAAGATTAAGAAACGAAGATACAGGAGGTGCAGCAAGTAACGAACCTACAACGACAGAGGGAGTGAATGAAATTGAACTTACATCGATAGCAGCGATAGATTCTTTTACATTTCAGCTGATCTCAAGAAATCCAGATGTGACAAATTATTCAACATCAGAGATATGGGTTAAACGGCAATATTCCCCGAACTTCGTAAAGCTGCAGTTTTCAAACACTAAAGACCTGAGGGGAAAGCGCGACGACGACCAGAGTATTCTCTATCAAGAAGGGTTTGAGCAGGAGTGCTGGCTTAATACCCACCTTAACACCCCCGGATCGAACCGCGTGAATATAGGAGAGGAAAAAGACGGCATTCTCGTATCGGAGAAGATAATCACGCAGCATAAGTACAGAATTATAGATTATATAAACAAAAGCCTTTTCGAGGGGCTTATACGGTTGCCTCAACATGATGACATAACTATTATTGATGAGGTAGGAAATGAGTATACCCCCGACATAGGCAATGCTGAAGTATCGGCAAATTGGGATACTTTCGACACAGGGGCCATAACGATAGAATTTAACGACGGCTCATTCCTATGGACAGAAAACTCTGATGACATAACATAATTTTTTAAAAATGAACGTAATGAGTTAAATTTGTCTAAAATATATGGTTATGAAAAAACTAATCTTTCTCCCATTATTACTTATCTGCTTTGCCATATTTGGGCAGAGAGTAGAAGTACCTATCACATTTACTGTCCCTGTTGGTGATGACAGCACATTCTATTATCGATGGTATTCATATGATGACTCATGGTCCGTGGAGGTTAACTCAACAAACGTAACCGGTATAGATACGCTTTATGTATATGCTACATCGGATGTAGATTCTACGAGCTATGCCCTTATTTGGGTAGACCGGAATCATGACGGGGTAAATGATAACCCGTGGACACTTTCTACAACTATAAATTACTTTTTGTGGGGTATTGTATGGCCTGCCGAATGGATAGTTTTCAAACTAGCTAAGGGTGCAGGAGTTGCCGGGGAGACTCATTACGGAACGCTTACTAAAAAGTGAAAAAGCTACTTTTCATATTATTGTTTATCCCTCTTTTGATAAATGGGCAAATTTATGAGTTCAAGCCTTATTATAAGCCTGACTATCAGCCTGATTTTAGAACTATCCGGGAGATACTTGCTTCAGCAGTTATTGAATCATCTGATTATGACGTTTACGAAGTATCTACAACATTCAGGCTCGGGTCAACGGGTGTAACGATTGCGGAACTTACACAACACGAAGATTCTGATACTGCAAAATTTGTAATTACCGGATCACCGCAACCGACAGCAGATACTGTTCTACAGGCTTCCATTGATACATTCTTGATTGTAGGAACAAATGGTGATACAATTACAGATATTACCTTACAGGACGGAGAGATTTGGTTTCATTGGCTTAATGGAGATTCGTCTAATTACTCATGGGTTGTCTATTCTACTCCTGATGCTCCGAGCACATTAACGATAAGTTCACCTGATAGTGATACGCTGACTTATGAGGTGAGTATATTCGGCTCTCCTGCCAATGGTACTGTTTCAGACTCATGTACTGTCCGTTGGGATACGGCAGCCATTCCGACAAGTGTAACGGATGGTTATCAGGTATATCTCGGGGACACCTCTAATGTTTCTGGGGATTTCTGTATAGACATGGCGGATTCGCTTGAGGTTTATGTTTCGGCTTTTGCTAAGAATGATGGGTCAAGCGGTACGGGAACATGGTCGGTAGCTAAAACGGATAGTGTATGGATAGACTCTACGGGCGTGGCATCTGATCCTTATTATGCAGAGTATATGCCTATTTATGATACCCTCACGGCGTGGGATGTAACTCCTTCAGATACGTTAGCGGAATTTCAGAGCACGCTGGTGGAGCGATTGGATACCGCCGGGGTGACGCTTGAGGGCACTAATATTTTGGACTACCTTGGTGGGCTTCTTGTCTTTGCATGCGAGGATTCTGTGGCAGCCGAGCTTGAATGGATAAGCCTTTTATCTGCTCGCAAACCGGAGTGGACAGGAACTATAACCTTCACACAATTTGAAGGCTTTAATCAGGATGATACGGGATGGGGTGATCTTAATTGGAACCCCACGGATGACGGAACACACTTCACTCAAAATGACGCTTTCGTAGGAGCATACACCAGAGTATTACCAACGGGAGCAAATCATGGATTTTTACTTGGCGGTAGGGGTGCGAGTCCATATTTAGGTGTGCTTCTTACTCCCAGGGTGTATGCCTACGGTAATGTTAGTACATGGACTATAAATTCAAATGACAGGGGTCAGGATGGAGCTGTCATCAACACAACGGGTTTTTATTTGGCAAACAGGGAGGCTTCTGATAGTTCTGTTTCGTACTTAAATGGGGCACAACACACCGATTCTGACACTGAAACTACGGGGCTGGCATCTGTTGACTGGTATATATTCACATATAACAACAACGGTTCGCCGAATACTTCTTATGTGTATTATCAGGGGCAGGTGTCAATCGTTATTTGGGGTGGAAATATGACACCGACAAAGCAGGGCTATCTGAATACTATATTAGAGGACTACATGGATAGCATTGATACGGGTGTTCAGTCTATTCATTGGATAGCATGGTTACTGATTGTTTCATTATTACTAAGTAGAAAAAACAGGAAAAGGATGAAAATACACTTGCCCATAATTTTACTTCTGATTCCATTTTTGGGATTCGGGCAAACGTACACTAACCTATACATAGCGGATTCCCTAAGATTGAACGATATATGGATCACGTCTTTACGGGGAGACACTGTAACTAATTTAGGGACCGATTACGTAATGGACGGAAGCGCAGAAGAAGCACCAGCTGGGCCGGGAGAGGTTACATACGATCCCACTAATTTCTATTTGAATAATGAAACGGGGTCAAATACTAATACAGGAACACACCCGGACAGTGCCTTTGAAACATTGGCATACGTAGTAGACACCGCATCGTTTAGTGCCGGGGATACTATTTTCGTGGTTGATACTTGCGTATTCAGGACGGGATATGATTATAATGGCAGTGAAGTGGGAAGGGTAGAGATAGCGTGGACAGGCTCATCGGGAAATCCAATAGTTCTGTCTGCTTACGATACTGACTCAGATTCGGATACAAAGCCACAATTCCTGGGTTCAGACACGGTTACCACTTGGACACAGCGTGGGGCTGAAAATGTTTGGTGGGCTTATAAAACAACATTTACTACAGCCGCCATTGAAACTAATGGCCGCGTGTGGTTCGTTCATACTGATGATTCTATAACAATAGGCATTCCATCGGATGATATTGCAGGAATAGATTCAACAGGAAATTATTACCTATCAGCAGATGAGGATACCCTATATATATATGCCGAATCAGATCCATCAACGGCATTTAATTCCGTGGAGATTCCGTGGGTAGATTGTATTTTCTGGTTTCTCAATAGTACGGCGAGTTCATCTGAGTGGGTAACGCTTGACAACCTTGAATTGGCATGGACTTCAAGTCACACGGCACGCACATCATGGCCCGGAGGGATGGAGGCTGACAACAGTGAACAGGATGGTATAAGTGTCCGTAATTGCCTGATCCATCATACCGGGCGCAGGGACGGCACTGCCTGCGGGGTGGAAATACTTTCATCTAATGCCCTTTTTGAATACAATACCGTTCATAATGCCGGGCGCAGAGGGTGGTCAGGAAATGCCAGTGGCAGTTACCGAGCTTCTTATCTGAGAAATATTAACATAAGATATAACCATTTTCATACCAACTGGCATAGTAATGGGGTTGACATTATTTCTAACAGTTCGGCCGTCTATGATAGCATAGTTATCTCACATAACTATATTGAGAATGATCCCAACGAAGGGTGGAGCGGGAGCGGAACTGCCCCCTGGTATTGGAGCCACGGGATTTACCTGGATGTTCAGGACGGCGGCAATGTCATACAGGATGTTTATATTTTCAACAACATTATAACCTACACTAAGGGCAATGCCATTCAGTATGGGGACATAGACACCATGAGAGTTGTTAATAATACCTTTTATGGGACTAACCTCAATCGCTCAGGATCGGATGGATATATGATAGCATCACAGGGATTTGAGGCTAACAATGGATCGTTCGCAATGAACAATATCTTTTATCCGACAACGGACGATGTTCAGGGAATCAGCCTTAGTGATGCATGTATCGATAGCCTGGATTATAACCTTTATTATCACGATGTAGCCGGGTATGACATTATTCAATATGGCGGCACTGGATACAATATATCTGAATGGGCAACTTATCAGAGTACGGAAAATCAAGATCCAAGTAGTCCTTCGCCAGCCGATCCGCTATTAACTGTTCCGACAATTAGCGGCGGTTATACGTTTGACTTCCCAACGGGAACTGATTGGAATATAGGTGCCGGATCACCTGCGATAGAATCAGCAACGCCCTTTTCATGGATCACGGATGATTTTTACGGCAATCCGAGAGATGGAACAACTCCAGACATAGGAGCGGTAGAATATACAGAATAGATTATGGCACGCCCGGCTTATTACACAGAGATAGACAAGAGGTTCGAAGGACTTGAAACAAGGCAAAGGGAATTTCGTGCCACCGTGGATGACATTCTCATAAACCAGGCAGAGCAGATGAAGCGCATGGATCAGATACATTACCTGCTGGCCGGTACCGAATACGAGAATAAGAACAACGGAGGCCTTGTCGGAGAGGTGAAAAGGCTGAAATCCAGGGTGCAGAAAAACACATCATGGAGAATGAAGATTACAGCCACCGTTGGTGCTATTGCCGGAGCGTTAGGATTTGTGCTTGTAAGGTTTTCATCAATAGTTCAGACAATTAAAGACTTAGTAAAAACAGAATGATATGAAAGAGCTTTGGAAACAGATTTTTCAGTATGCCCTTGCAGCCCTTATAGCTGTGGGTCTCTATTGGGTAACCTACCTTTTAATCATGAAGGCGGCGCCCGAAGGGAATAAGGATGCCCTGCTTATCGTACTGGGCGTTATGGCCGGGGCCTTTGCAAACGTGGTGGGATACTTTTTCGGATCATCGAAAGGTTCTTCGGACAAAAACGAGATACTTAAAAAGTAATGCCACAATTCAGCAAGACATCTAAACAACGTTTGGAGACGTGCCACCAGGATATAATAACTATTTGTCATTACGCTATTCAGATACTTGATTTTTCTGTCATAAGGGGATTTGCTACCGCAGAAGAACAATTTGAACTTTTTAAAAAGGGGCGCACAAGGGTTGGCGACTGGTGGACAATTACAGGCGATGTTGTAACTTATAAAGACGGGTACATTAAGAAGTCCAGACACCAATCGGGCGAGGCCATAGATCTGGTTCCTTATCCCGGACTTTGGGATGCACCCGAAAAAAGATTCTTTGAGCTTGCTGGAGTTATAAAGGCCACCGCCTTTCTATTAAAGAAGTACGGAGATATTGAACATGGTGTTGAATGGGGGTTCGATTTATGGAATTGGGATCTGGCACACTTTCAGCTAAGGTAATTTTGTCGCAAAAATAGTAAATATTTGCGACAAAAACATTTCTGTTTGTATTGAAAATTAAATAAAAACGGAAACGTTTAATTAAAAATGTCCACGCAACTTGGACAAAATGAAAAAATCAACAAAATGTGAAACACATTATGTGAAAAACATTTAATTATGGTGAAAGTTATTTAAATTATGAAAGATTTACTTAAAAACGGACTGCTGATAGTTTTCGCCGTTGGCATTGTGTACCTGATTTTTTTGCGGGAGTGCAAGCAGCCGGTGGAAACCATTATACAAACGGACACCATTGTCGGGCCTTCGCTTGTACTGTATGACACCATATATATTATAAAGGAGAAACCCGTATATGTAACGAAATACCTGAAAGCTGACACCGTGTTCATCACAAAGAACACAGAGATGCGTAGGTACATAGATAGCATCTGGAATGATTCTATACACTTCCGGCAAACCTTCACCGTTGCGGGTCACATGGTCAGCCTTGAACAATATTATGAACCGCTTCACTATTTCAGGGATCGCGTAACGGAAAAGCCGATATACATAAAGTCCTACGAACCGAAAAACGAATTTTATGTTTCCGGCATTTTGTCCGGCAATTTAAATACTTTTTCGCCGGGTGTTTCCTTCGACTACATTAACAAAAAGCGGAACCTCTACGGTGTTCAGGTGCAATATTTAGACGGCAATTTCATTTACGGGGTCAGGATAGGGGCGAAGCTGAAATTTTAACCGACTTATTCCGACTTATTCCGACAATTAAAGCAATCTCTTCACCGGACTGGAAACAGAATTGAACAAAAAGACCATTGTCACCGTTGAGAAGAAAGTAGATGTAGTCAGGAACAGTAAATTTGCATGGATAGCGATTATATGGCTATTTGTGAGCGTTGTTCTGATTGGTACAGTTGTATACCTTAAATTCAAAGGCGGGTTTCTTAAATGGCCTTAAAATAGCTCTATTATTTATGAGGATAAGCCCCGTTCGTTAATTCGTTCGGGGTTTTTCTTATTTAAACCCATTATAAATTACAAAAATAGTTATTAAATTACTTGACTTGTATTAATATATTTAATATATTTACAGTAACAAATTAAAACAATAAACCATGAAATCAACTTACGAAATAACAAAAGAGACTCTAGAAGAAGGAAAAAGGGGATTCATTCACAGACTTGTCTATTACAATGGCGGTGAAGTTGCTGAGACTATTCTTGAATTTGTAAGGGACAACAGTAAGGGTTTTCAGGCCGACATTGCCACCAAAGGACTTGAAGGAAGAAATCTTAGCGAAAAACAAGTATGGTGCGTTGTTTTCGAAGCTTTGAAAATTAAAGATAATTATAC
>Ga0180433_10004932_pt1 | contig 18450 bp, 14 predicted proteins | sample SS_ome_8_FD_132980 | JGI IMG/M metagenome (GOLD analysis project Ga0180433, IMG submission 132980) | Hypersaline lake sediment archaeal communities from the Salton Sea, California, USA - SS_1_D_1 metaG | ecosystem: Environmental > Aquatic > Non-marine Saline and Alkaline > Hypersaline >... | reverse complement strand
CCATACTGAAGCAGATGAAACGGGGCAAGGTCAAGATGGAGTTTGAGCACCGGGGGCTAGAGCCGATGCTGGCCACCCATGACCAAATCAGCAATCGGATTGCTTTTTCTATAGTCATTGCCGCCCTAATCGTCGGTTCGGCCCTGATTGTTCTTTCCAAAACCCCCCCCTTGCTATTGGGCATCCCGGTGATCGGCATTCTCGGTTTTGTGGTGGCGGGCATGATGGGGGTGTGGCTTCTCATCGCAATCTTGAGAAAGGGAAGGCTTTAACGAGAAATAGATATGTTAACTTCTCAGCCCTTTTCAAGCATCGAGACACATAGCAAACCTTTGTTTTCGGGATAAGCTACCTCTAAGCAATATATGGGAGCGTCTCTCTTCGGAGGGCGTGTTCATCATTCGGGGGAAGGGCTGAGATGTTATGATGCTTCCCTGGCAAAAACCCACTTCTCAAGCATCTCAAATACGAGCTCCCTTTTGACCGGCTTTGGAATATAATCGTCCATACCTGCTTCAAGACACCTTTCCTTATCACCCTGCATGGCATGGGCGGTCATGGCAACGATGGGAACGGTTTCAAATCCTTTGTTCCTAATGGCTTTTGTAGCCTTCATCCCGTCCATTTGAGGCATTTGGACATCCATAAAGATCAAGTCAAACGCCTCAGGAGCCCTCGTGTATGTCTCGACTGCCTCTCGCCCGTTATTGGCCACCTCCACTTGATAACCCGCTTTGGTCAACACCATCTTGGCCAGTCTCTGATTCACTGGGTTGTCTTCTGCCAAAAGAATGCGTGCAGAATGCTTGGCCTCTTCTCTCATGGAGTGTTGCGTCATAATGGACACTGGTTTCTTTCCCTTGTCGTCAGACTTCTTTTCTCCCAGGAGCCTTTCCATCATATCCAAGAGCTTTCGCCGATGGACGGGCTTGGGCAAAAAGCCGTCAAAACCAGCCTTCAGACAGTTTTTTGCGGCATCACCCTCAGTGGATGAGGAATAAGCCAGCAAAGGGATACAAGGGATCTTTGACTCAGGGTTGCGAACTTGCCGTGCCACGTCATAACCACTCATATCAGGCATCTGAATATCCAAAATGCAAATATCAAAGGGATCACCCTCCTCAAAGGCGCCCTTCACGGTTGGTACGACTTCCTCCCCCTCTGTAAGGCCTGCTACTCGCATGCCTGCTGATTTCATGATGTGTGTCAAAATAGTCAAGTTGTTCTTATTATCATCAACAATGAGCCCCTTCTTTCCGGAAAGGGAAACTGGGGCAAGTCTTTTGACCTGTTTGCCTTCAGCCTTTTGCAGCCAGGCTGTGAAGTAAAAAGTGCTTCCCTTGCCCGGCTCGCTTTCTGCCCAGACATCACCGCTCATGATCTGGGCGATTTTCTTACAAATGGGAAGTCCCAGGCCAGTGCCGCCGAACTTCCTGGTTGTGGAAGTGTCGGCTTGTTGAAAGACTTCAAAGATCGTATCCACTTTATCTTTCGGGATGCCAATGCCAGTATCTCTAATGCTGGTACGAAGTTTGATCCGTCCGTCGTGTTCCTCCGCCATGTCAACCCAAAGCTCAATCTCACCGGCTTCGGTAAACTTGGCAGCATTGCCCATAAGGTTCAACAGCACCTGGCGAAACCGAGCTGGGTCCCCTCTGACATGAGCTGGAACTTCATCGCCGATACGGCAGAGTATCTCAATGGGCTTGTCTTGCAGCCTTGGGCGAATCAGCTCGCAAACGTCATAGGCTGTCACTTCCGGGTCAAAGTCAACGGCTTCAACCTCCAACTGACCTGCTTCGATCTTGGAAAAATCAAGGATGTCGTTGATCAAGGACAATAATCCGTCACCACTTCGTTTGATGGTCTCGGCATAATCCGTCTGCTCATCGTCCAATTCGGTATCGAGCAGCATCTCCGTAAAGCCGAGCACCCCGTTCATGGGGGTGCGGATCTCGTGGCTCATGTTTGCAAGAAACTGGCTTTTCGCCGTGTTGGCCATCTCAGCTTGCATCGCCATGTTCTTGGCGTTGGCAACCGCACGTTCAAGCTTTTTGTTTGCTTGGATCAACTCCCGGTTTGCAGCTTCAAGATCAGATTTAGCCTTTTTTAGTGCCTCGGCAGCCGATTTTTCTTCCGTAACGTCGGCAGCGACTCCTTCTATGTAGCCTCTTTCTGTATAAACGCGCGCTGAGTAACGCACCCATATTGTTGAACCGTCGTTACACGATAAACGGGCATCGAAATTTGTCACTTCACCGTTTTCCTGGATCTCAGCCAACATTAGCTCGCGAGTGCCTGGATCAAGATAGTGCTCTTTGGTAACAAACTTGGCGACGCATTCTTCGCGATCTTTGTAAGCAAACATCTCGGCAAGTCGTTCATTGCACTCCAAAACTTTTCCATCACTCAGCCGTGTGCGAAACAATCCCACTTGGGCATTATTATAGATGCTTCGGTATTTGTCCTCAGTCTCCTGCAGCGCCTGTTCTGACCGTTTGCGTTCGATCGCGTATCTTATGGCACGGGTTAGCAAGCTGCTATCTATCTGTCCCTTTACCAGGTAGTCTTGCGCGCCGGCCCGCATGGCCTGTGCTGCCAGAGTCTTGTCGTCCAGACCTGTCAGCAACACGATCGGCACGTCCCTCACTGCATTGTAGGTTCTGGCGAACGTGTCAAGCCCCTGACTATCGGGTAGTCCGAGGTCCAATAGAATGACGTCAACGCCACCCTCGCCCAGACGCTTGAATCCAGTCGAGAGCCGATCAACACACTCCAGAGTAAAGACAGACTCTTCCGTCTCAGCCAAAAACTCACGGATCAACCGGGCGTCTCCGGGGTTGTCTTCAAATAGCAGGACGTTGATGGCTTTTTCACTCATCTTTTCTTTGTCAATGTGTCGGTAATATGACGATGCTCAGCCAGAAGTCTTTGATGGCTTTAACAACCTCGATGAATTGGTCCAAGTCAATCGGTTTTCGGATGTAGCAGTTTGCGTGAAGGTTATAAGTCTTGACAATGTCCTCCTCAGCACTCGATACGGTGAGAATCACCACTGGAATGCGTCTCAACTCCTCGTCCGCCTTGACATCCGCCAAGACCTCACGACCGTCCTTCTTGGGCAGGTTCAGGTCGAGCAGGATGACGTCTGGACGAGGTGCTTCCGAATACGCCCCCTCCCTGCGGAGGAAGGCCATCGCCTCCACGCCGTCTTGGACCCAGCTCAGGTTGTTATGCACTTTGGCGTCTTTGAGGGCTTCTATGGCAAGGCGGGCATCGCCAGGGTTGTCCTCAACTAGTAACATCTCGACAGGCCTCATTTTTTCCCTCCACGGTTTCTATTCTATGACTAATGGTCTCTTGTCAGCATGACGTCCATCAAAAACCACCTGTTCAGAATTCCCAGATCGTGATCCGCTTATCGGCATGGTAAAATAGAATCTCGAGCCCTTGCCGGACTCCGAGTCTACCCAAATTCGTCCGCCGTGGCGCTCAACAATCCTCTTGCAGACAGCCAGCCCGATTCCGGTGCCGGGATACTCGGTTTTTCCATGCAGGCGTTGAAAGATCGCAAAAATGCGATCATAGTACTCGGGGTCAATCCCAAGACCGTTGTCACTCACAGAAAAAACCCATGCGCCGTTCTCTTGCTCTGATGAGACATGAATACATGGATGATCCTCGTTACGAAATTTAATAGCATTGGCCACCAGGTTCTGGATCAACTGGACCATCTGCGTCTTATCTGCCACGACGGTCGGGAGGTTGTCATTCGTGATAACGGCGCCACTTTCTTCGGTTGCAGCACTCAGATTGAGAAGTGCCTCGGAAAGCACTCTGTTACAATCCGTCGTTTCAAAAGGCTTCCCTTTCGTGCCAACGCGCGAATACATAAGGAGATCATTGATGAGCCCCTGCATGCGATTTGCACCATCAACGGCAAAGCCGATAAACTCGTCCGCGTCCTGATCCAGTTTGCCTTCGTAGCGCCGGGCCAGCAGTTGCACGTAACTGGATACCATACGCAAGGGCTCCTGAAGATCGTGCGAGGCAACATAGGCAAACTGTTCCAGCTCAGCATTGGAACGGGCCAATTCCCCCAAGGTTTCCTTCAATTCGTTTTCCGCCCGCTGGCGTTCGGCGATCTCTCTAGATACGCTATCAATCATATGGTTGGTTACATTCTTCAGGGATTCCAATAGTTCCACTTCTGAGACCCCAGATACACGAGCAGCCAGATTACCCTTTGATACCCTATCCAAGGCATCGAAGTGCTGAGCAAGCCCTATGGCAAATTCATGAGACAGGTTCACAATTTCTCCCAGGTTTTTCGCAGTCAGATTGACCATATGTTTTAATTTCGAAATCAACTCGAGGTTCGAGGTTTCCGGTATCGCTACGCCGGGGTTGCCTTGAGAGATCTCTTTTAACCCTTCAAAAACCTCAGACAGGCCCACGGCCAACTCCATGCTGGTGCTTTCCAACTCCCTGTCTCGCTCGTCAACCATTCTCCTAAATTCTGTGAGCTGTGCGTTGACGACCTTGAGTGTCGCTGCCATGGAATCAACATCCATATTGGCTTTGAAGGATTCGCATTCAAGGCACATTTCTATCTTTTCCAAGAACTTCCCCTGGATCTCGTTTCGACAATGGGTGCCTGGGATGAGCCAGCAATTCAGGTCCCTTGACTCGTAAACTGGGCATTCCTTCTTCTCACATTGAAACACTTCCCAGCATCTCGCCTTCTTTTTCACCCTCAAATCCCTTCTTCACAGTCAATCTTTCGCAAGACTCGACTGGCGCCTGTTGTCCAAGAGCAGGCTATGCGCATCTCCCCGATGGGACGTGCTTTTTGTCGATGCCTTGTGATTGGATGCCTGCTAAAACTGTATCTGGATCCTCTTCTCGTTGGCTCCGTTACCTTGTACGGAAAGGAAGATTTTTCCCAGCCGTTTACACCAGGTCCGCACATCCTTCTCAAAGGTGGGGCAGTCTCCCAATACCTCTAAGATATCACCATGCTTCATGTCCGGAGCCTTCACGGCGATCTTAAGGACCGGCTGGGGGCATTTCTGGCCGAGCGTATCTAAGATTTCTAACGCCATAATGAGTTCTCCTTTAAACCAGTTAAACACCAAAAAACTACGCCGATTTTTTCACTCGCAGGAATCATGCCTAAATGGTTACGATATCGTATTCTTAAATGATATCAAATCATTGAAGCGCCATTGCAGCTGCATTTCGGCGTCAAAGTTTACATAAATTTGGCCGAGATGCTCCCGCTTTGTCAAAGTCTTGACATTTGGTCATGACAGGCGGAGGAAGCCTGAGCAGGTTGTAGGTGAGTCATGTCTGGGAAAGAAAGGAGGCATGCCAATGCGAGGCACCTGTGCACGGCGGTTGTGACTTTACCTTACGGTCGAAGATTCCCTGCAGCTTGCTGCAGGGTCTTCAAAAGGAGTTATGGGAGTAGCTATCTCGGAGAGGCTGAATGAGTGGGGGGAACACAACGGTTCCCCCCACCTGGGGGCTGAAGCAATGAGGGGGGCCTGCGCTATCTGCCGCTGGGGCAGGTCCACCCTAGGTCGCCAAGCTATCTCTTCCTAAAATACGTAATTTAAACTTGCCGAGATCATGTACAGCTCGCCGCTGTCGTCAAAGAGGTAGGGATCGTCGTCTTCATAGACATCTACACTGACCCCTACACCCAGGGCAAGGTTCTGAGTGATGTCATATTCGCTCATTAATTCCAGACCCCATTGCTGAATATCCAGATCAGAATATTCTGGAACCCCAGTTAAATCATAGTTATAAGCTTGAGTTGCCGGGTCGTAACCTGCCCAGTTCGCTTCGTTAAAAGTCAGGCTGTCAATTTCTGCCGTAGAATCCGTAAAAGATCCTGTGAGGGTGAAACTGAGTTTTTCCGTGGGTAATACGGTTGCTGAAAGAATCGCCGTGTGACTTTCGATCTCATAATCTTCCTTGGTGGTGAGAGAGCCAAACTGGCTCGTTGTGATGCCGCCAGCTCAGCCATTGAAAACCGGTATGCAAATCCGGCTTTCCCTCTCTTCATCGTCATACAGGTAGGTCAGGGTAAAACTCAGCTTCGGGTTCGGTGCATACCACAAGCTTACCGACGGCATATTCACCTCGCCCTCTCCACTGGTGGTATCTTCATCCACCCATCGGTAGTTGCCTGTCAGACTAAGATTGTGCTTGATGGGATAGGTGACATTGGCAACAATTTCGTCCCGCTCTTCAGCCACATTACTCATGTCTTGGGTTCTCGTGTCCCAAAACTGGAAGTACTGTAGACCGTTTCTCCAGTTGCCGCCGGTGGGAGCCTGTTCGCCATAGGCCTCGCAGGCGCCACCCTGGGTGCTGGCCGCAGAATTGGCAAAGGGGTCGTCGATATCCTGATAGGTGTATCGGATCCGAGCCCGGACAGGGCCTAATCGGCTATTGACCCCCAGTTTATAGGTGTCCATCTCTGTTTTGGTCTCGTCATAAGCTACCAGAAAGTCGTCCCGGTCGATTTCTTTCCACTCATAGCCTGCCCGCACCGAAAGCCCTGGCATGATCGTGTACCGGGCATTGAAATCAACCTTGTACTCATCCCGCGACAGGGCCGATTCTCTGTTATAAGGCCACTGAAAGTCAGGGTATCCGTTTTGATAAGTGCCTCCGTACTCAGGTGTCGGGGGAGGCACGGGCCTCTCGGGTAAATCGTAGTTGATTAATATGTCATCATTGTCGATTTCCATCCATCTAAAGCCGGCATTCAGGGCCAAGCCGGGGATGGAGGTGTTGCTGATCCTGAAAAAAGCCGTATCAGCATCCGTCTCAAGGCTGTAGTCCTCGTTCTCTACGTTGGAGTTGACGTACGCCGCCGACACGGTGCTATTGATGCCCGGTAGCAGACCCTGGGCCTTGACCGTGTGCATCTGCTTTTCCATCTCAGGCACCTGGTCGTAGTCAATTGGCTCAGTATTTTCGTACCAGAGTCGGTCGCCAAAGGGCTTGCTTCCGATTTTTCTTGGATTGATGGCCTCGTCGTACTCGTTAGTCGGCGTGGTTCCTTCCTCTTCAAACTCGCGATACAGGAAGCTGTATTCCAGGGCAAGCTGTGGGGATTTGGCCTCGCCAAATTTCGCCTTGATGCTCGGCCTGAAGTCCTCGGTTTCTTCGTCAATCTCCCGGCTGTGGCTTTGCACATGACATGAGGTGCACTTGCTCATGGTCAAAGATTGACGATAGCCTTCCCGCATTTCCTTTCGATAGTCAAAGGAGATTTCGCCCCCCGGAATAAAGGGGATGGCAACGGCCGTGTTGCTTTTGATCTCCGAATGAATGATCTGATATTCTTTCCCACTATCGTAATCCGTGTGATGGGTTACCACATGAGGGTCGCCAGGTGAGTACACGGCGTTCAGGTTATCCAGGGGATCATGGTCCAGCCAGTGCTGGAAGCGGTCATATTCGAAGCTTTGCTTGACCATGCGCCTGAAATCCACATCCAGATAATAATTTTGCTCTTCATCATCGATAAAGGCGCCGCCAAATCCTAGATAATCAGCAGCCCTGTTTCCAGTCAGAGAAAACTCAAAGGTGGGGTGCAGCCCTTTTTCCATCGTCTTATATTCCCCCACTTTCTTGCTTTCCACGCCGTTGGACGTTCTCTCGAGATCGGAGGTGGCGATGGCTTCAAACCCCGGTTTGAGTTCCACCTCAAAGGTCGTGGCAGACGCCTCCTCTTCCGCATTCACCGCGGCTGGCATTTGAACCACTATCAACATAAGAGCTAGAAAGATACTCAGCCCTATCCACTTGTTTTTCGTTTTCATCAGCAATCTTTCCCCCTTTCTGCAATAAGACCACGGGTTGCAGTCATTGAGCGCGTCATCTTACCTAGTCAATGCCTTGCCTTGTCCAGGCACGGCCTGGGACGGTAAGTCTGAACCGTGAATCTTGAAATGACACTGAGTACATTTGGTCGTCCAGGCCCTCTGGAAAGCAGAACGGTTGGAACGCTGGTGTGCCTGGGCATACTGTGGGTTATTGGCTGGGTTCACCTGGTACCCGGTGTAGGGAAAGCCCACATTCCCACTCCACGGGTACTGCGCCACAGGGGTGTCCAGGTTTTCGTCATAACCTACCTTCGCAGAGTGAAAGTGAAACTCGTGGCATTGCAGACAGATAAACGGTTCATTTTGCTTGAGGAGATTGTTGGCGATGGTCCCGTGGGGGGCATGGCATATGGTGCAGTCTTCCAGCACGGGGGCATGTTCAAAGACAAAGGGCCCCTGTTTGGACGCATGACAGTTTAAACACAGATCGTTTAACCTTTCATCCGTCTTGAGGCTTCCTACCATGCTACCGTGCGGATCATGACAGTCCGAGCAGCCCATCTTTCCCTCCCGGATGGGATGGTGGGAAGGATACTGGGCTTTGGCCTGAATATCCATGTGACAGCTGTAGCAGCCATCCGGTTCTGATTTGGCCAGCAGTTTGTTGCCGACCGGGGGGTGGATCTTGTGACACTGGAGGCAGCTGACATCATTGAGGTAGTGTTCGCTGCCTGCCCAATGAAATCTTGTGTGGCAGTCCAGGCAGATCCTTGATTGTTGGGCCGAGGTGAGCTTCCCGAATGTGATAAGGTCGCCCGGGTCTTCTGATTCAACGTGCAAGCTTCCGCCGCCATGGCATGTTTCACAACCCGTGCCAAGGCCGGCTGTTTCAAAAGGCGCGATCCTGCCGTGAATGGTCTTTGCAAAAGCATTGCAGGCCTCTTCGTGACAATCAGCGCACGCGTCATCACCCACATTGACTGCCCCTTGTATCACGGGCATGGAGACTGCTGTGGGGGGCAGGGCGTGTTTAGCGCACTGGATGTTCGTAAAGGCCGCCAATAGTAGCAGGAACGAAAGCCAAGAAAGTCTTTTCTTCATGCTGGAATCCTCCTGTCTTTTTCGGATTTCCTTTCTTTGGCGAAAAAACCCGTGTTTTGCTTTCTTGATGGTTTGAATTTTTATTTGTTCCTAAGCGGAACGCCTTTTCATGCCTGTGATATCACCCCCTTTATGGTCTGCCATGGTCCTGTTGAAGATCTGTGCGGGTTCCTTTGCCGAAATGCAAACGGCCCCTTCGGACCTTGTGGGAGTTCGCCGTTCCGCCTCCCGCCCACACGTTTCAGCATACAGAATTGTGGGGCATGGAGGCGGTCAGACATAGGAGCTGCAAGCATCTCCCCCGCGCTTTCCCGTATCCTCATGATCACAGAGACCCCTGAACTTTCCAGCGTGGTGTGCGGCGTGTCGCCAATACCTCCGCAGATTGGCATCGAAACCCCAGATCTTTGTGAGGCAAGGAGTCGATGAGATGATATGCGGTTCTCAAGGTGGGGTTCGTTTTCTTCTCTGGTATGCTTGTGGGTTATATGGATAAGCAAGCCTCTGAGACAAAAAGCAAGAAACACTACAATCGGTAATCGGAAGACAAACATCAGACCAATAGCCGCCTGGGTTGAACGCCATTGTGCTTGCGAGCCTTAAAGGAAGTTAGTGCCTCGCAACCTCCTCTTGTGAACACCCGTGAAACAAAGGTTGCCACGACGCCTAGCCTAATACTTGCTGCCTGCAATCTTCCAGTCAGGTTACGAGACACCAAGGGGGACGGTTCAGATAGCTACACGACATAATTCATCTTGAAACCATAAAGCATATTTAGTTTGGGCAATATATGTGCCAAGCAGATGGCCCTGGGCCTATGTGATGATAACCTAATGAAATAACATATCATGTGTTGTTTGCCAGGTTTTCTGCTGGCGGGCTTTGGGGCAAAAACGGGGTCACAATGAACCACAAAGGCTCTGCCATGGGAACGATTTGAACCCAACTGTTGGCGGCTGTGAAAAGGTGGCATTGCGGAGGGAGTCTGGTGAGTTACGGCTTGTCCAGATTAGGATTAGATGGTCACCATTGCGCCAACCTCCTAAAGGCCTCTGATTTTTTCCAATTGGATTTCAAGGTCGTCCACTTCTTGCTCCCGACCCAACTCCTGCAACCGTTCTCGAAGCTTTTCCATCTCCTGTTTAAGGCTGGGTAACCACTCCTGCTCTATCTTTTTGCGCATTGACTCCCCTGAGCGCTTCATCTCTTTTGCCAGGCGCTCCAGTTCCCCTTCAAGCTTTTTGAACTCTTCACTTTCCGGGACGCCTTGGAGTTCTTCAAACAGATCGTTGAATGCCTTCCCAATGTCCTCTACCCGTCTTTCTAGGCGCTGTTCCATCTCACTGAAGACCGCCGAAGCCTTGTTAGAGCCTTCAACCATCGCGCCGTTTTTTATAGGTAATCCGCCTTTGCGGGTTTGGATGATTTCAATGGCCTTTTTCCCTTTGTTTTTAGGGTCATCAGTGATGAAAAACCTGGCGTCTTCTGTAGCCGCATTGGCAAAGGCTTTTCTGATCGCTACATGGACCAGGTAATACCCCTCTTTCGTGTAAAATATGCGGGCCACTTTCCCTATATGGTTCTTTTCAAAGATGACCATGGCACCCTCTTCCAGTCCCTGAATCTGATCATACTTGATCTTGAAATTCAGCACACCTTCTTCGCATCCCCCGAAGACCAAAAACAATATCACCAGGATCAAAATTCTTCTTAGCATGCAGCGTCTCCCTAGTCCCAGAAATGCTTCAATGTCTCCCGATTATCACAGTTGAAGTTTTCCGGCAAATTTGTTCCACGTGTCCTAGCATGCGGATGAGCTTGCAAATTGCAGAGATTTCGTCCCAACGTACCATAAACTCGCCTGATGCTAACGTGGCCGTGTGGTCAAGACATGAGCGTTTCCGATTGGAAAATTGGCGATTGCTGATATATGGAGTTGGCTTACTGGGAAGCAATTCGTCTAGGGATGTCCCTAACAGGTTTCAAGAACTGATGCCTTTTAAAGCCTCAGATCCTGGTGGCCTTCTATGTTGTTCTTAGAATAATCAGATATCTCTTGATACCCACGAAGGGCAACCGGTATTCTTTCTTTTCCAGGTTGAGGGCCTCGCTCTTGATTCTCGATATTGTACGTCCAAGTTCATCTTCCACAGAGATGCCCTTCATGGTGATCACCATACCCGGCCTGCGGAGCAATGGGATGGCTAGGTCAAGGAGCCTGGGCAGCTTTGAGACAGCCTTGGATACGATGACGCCGTAGCGGCCTGCCTCGTCTTGAATCTCTTTGGCAAGCTCTTCAGCCCGGATATGACGAGCTTTGATATCTTGCAACGTCAGGGTCCTGATGAGATGCTTCAGAAAGTGGGCCTTCTTTCTTGACGTTTCGATGAGGTCCATATGCAAATCGGGCCGCATGACCTTCAAGGGTACGCCTGGGAAGCCTCCCCCAGAGCCGATGTCCAAGACCTCAGAGCCTGGAGGGATCAAAGGGACCAGTGTCAAGGTGTCCAAGAAGTGTTTTTCTGCGATTTCTTTGAGATCTGTGATGGCCGTTAGATTGGCAAAGCGATTCCATTCGAGAAGTTCTTTGGCATGGAGGGCAAACTGAGTGGTGTGAGGCCGATCCACGTGGATTTTCATGGCCCTTGCACCTTGCTCTACTCGGTCTGCGAAGTCAGCCCATTGTGGTGATAGCATAGGGACCTATCTTTTGAGTTCCACGAGGGTAGCACCCCAACCGCCTCCGTGGGCCGGGGCCTCTGAGAAGGAAGCGACCATGGGAAGTCTCTTTAGCAAAGCGCGAACGCGATTTTTTAGGACACCCTGTCCCTTGCCGTGGATGATCCGCACAGAATAAAGTCGGGCCTCCAGACAGGCGTTCAGGTATTCTTCCAGCAGGCTGGGAATTTCTCTGGGATCAAAGGTGTGAAGGTCCAGGACATCTTCAATGGGAACCTTGACAGGTTTTGAATGATCGCTGTTTCTTGGCCTTAGCTGCATAGCTTGTGAGGATACTCTTTTTGGCCAAAAGCGCAAGTATCTTACCCGCACCTAAGAAAAGGCGGAAGCAAGAGAACGAAGGGCTCCTCCTGGGCGCCCATTTTTCCATTGCCGGGAGTTTGCAAAATGCCCTGTTGACCGCACAGGCATACGGATGCACGGCCTTGCAGGTGTTTACGAAAAACGCGAGCACATGGAAGGAGCGAAGACTTTCGTCCCAAGAGATTGACCAATTCCACGTTGTAAGAAAGGGTACTGACGCAAGATGCATATGCGCCCATGCAGCCTATTTGATCAACCTGGCTTCACCTGACCAACAAAAATATGAAAGGTCTATCATGGCCCTTGAACGAGAGCTTGTACGGTCATCTCAACTTGGGATAACCGACGTCATCATGCACCCGGGCGCCCACATGGGAGCGGGAGAGGAGAAGGGCTTGCACCGCATTGCAGATGGAATCTGTAGGGTGTTTGACCGTGTGCCTGAGAACCCCTGCCGGCTTCTTCTTGAGACGATGGCAGGCCAGGGGTCGAACGTGGGGTATACTTTTGAGCACTTGGCCGCTATTGCCGACATGGTAGGCGATGACGACAGGCTCGGCTTTTGCTTTGACACCTGCCACGTGTTTGCAGCAGGATACGATTTACGCACAAAAAAGGCTTACACCCAGACCATGAAGGCCTTCGACATCGCCCTTGGGCTTGAAAGACTTCATGTGATGCACTTAAACGACGCCAAGAAAGGGCTTGGAAGCCAGAGCGATCGGCACGAACACGTGGGCGAGGGGCATATCGGCATTAAGGCGTTCCGACTGATCATGAACGACCCTAGGTTCGAGGCCATTCCAAAGATTCTTGAGACACCCAAGGCGAAAGGCCCTGTGGATTACGACCGCTTGAATCTAGAACGGCTGAGGAGCTTGATCCGCCCTTAAACGGGCTGTTGCCCAAAGCCCCGCCTTCTTCATAGTTCAGCATCCGCCTAGCTCCCAAAATGCTCAATGTCGCTCGCAAAAAGGCTTTGGGCTGCGTCCGACTAATTCAAAGTATTTCTGGGACACGACACTAGATGATGTCGGAAACCACCGAACGTAGTTTGGGTATGCTTCTTTTTGTTACAATTGGGGTAAAAAAACCCTGGGAACGGGTAGGAGGTCCATGGAGGGTTTTCCTGCCAAGGGCAGCTCCAAGGCCCAGCTCCCAGGGGTGAAGGAAAGGAGGAGAGTCGCCTGATAGATCTACCAGGCTACCCAACCTTCTATGTCAATATAAGCATAATTAGGGAAAAATCAAGAGCGAGAAGAGCATGCTGGAGAAAGTCTCTAGTGCTGGCACTCGACCTGAAGCCTATGGAAAAGCCCAAGCCAACTTGGACCCTGCCGCATTCTTTTTTGACAATTTGCCGTAAGCCCCCGGTGTCTAATACGGCGATTCACTGAAAAACGCCAAGCCTTGGGACTCGAGATATTTCGTGTTCATGAGCCGATAACCTTTGCTCAGCATACATGCTTTAATATCGGCCTGACGTCTTACTTGCGCCATGCCCTCATACATGCTGGAACTCGCGAAGGGAGTATGGGCACGTGTGTTCGCTTTATACTTGCACTCTTGAAGATCGTCTTGCGTTTGGACGACACCCTGGGTCGGACTATACCAGACCGAGCTTGGTCCACAGCCTGTCAGTCCCAAGATCACAAGCAAAGCAAAGACAGTCGTTTTGATGTGCGCCATTCTGAAAACCTTTGATCAGAAACCCGTCGTATATGTTTCTTTTAAAGCAAGGCGTTCACGCTGGAGTCAAGATACGGGAAGAATTAAATTTCATTACCAAAGTATCACTTCGAAAATGTCAAGTGGACTTCGATTCTTTCAAACTGACATGCCAAAAAGCTGTTTCAAAAAAGGCTCAGGAACTCTCCGTCTCCTCCAACAGCCAAACATACTCCATGCCCGGCCCAATGCATTTCCATCCTTCTTTTCTCAACTGAGTCCCGGTCGCCTTGAAGTCCACATCACTCAGCCATTCAGCCACTTGGACTCGGTTTTGTTCATCAATCCAAAACGAAACCGCCACTCCAGCCTTGGAAAGGAGGACGTACTTGCCATTGATGTGCTGGAATAGTCGTTGTGTCCCAGGCGTAGTCTTCATAAGTCACGTCGTGAAGGATGTGGCCCTTGAACATCGGATGATAATGCTTATTATGATTTTCATGACCATAAATTCACCAATGACTCAAAACAAATTCTTTACGGTCCAAGTAGACGAATCTACGGGCGATTTGCTCAGGGTCGCGCCATCGAAATATCTCGACGAGCTTCATCCCTACCAAGCCATAGCGGAGATGCAAGAATACACAGAGACGCTTGAAAATGCCTTGCAGCAATGGGAAGAGCAGTCCATGCTCATACCAGCCAAGATTGGAAAAATCGGTGGGTTGGCGTTTGAACTTGAACTTGTCCAGACGTTCCTCGCCTCCTTCAAACAGGCTTATGGAACCATGCATTAGGGTAAGTGGCACCGAAATTCTCCCTTCTTTTGAGCCCTTGCAGCATACTCCACAATTCAGCCAGGTCTTTTGTTGCGTGATGTTTTTCGTATCTCTGATGCTGTCGCTGCACACCTTTTTGCAGGCATCGCCAGGCCAGACTCCGATGGTGCCGTATTAGATTTTGCTCGGATATTATAACTCCTTATTTCAAGATGTTGGTTGGAGAGCATTGGACTATAATCATTGAGTCACCTTTTGGGCATTATATGTAAACATGCGTAAAAAAGCAGGACCGAAGCCCTGCCTTTTTACTATGCTTTACTTTTCCCTCATGTTGGAGATTCCCGGATTCTTGGTTTTACCTGATAGTTTCGAGCTTTATCCCTTATGTTCGTGTTCCGTCTCCGTTATCGGTTTCTCCGTGAATAGGTAGTCCTTTAACTCCTTATCAAAGGAACCGTCCTGGCGGCGAATCCACTCCAGCAGCATGGCTGCATGTTCCTTTTCCTCATCACGGTTATGAGCTAGGATGCTTTTTAGCTCTTCATTCTTGCACCCGTCAACCCTTTGATTGTACCAGTCAACGGCCTCCAACTCCTCAATCAAAGAGATAATCGCCCGATGCATGTCTCGAGTCTCATCTCGCAGATCATTAACATTTTCGTGTAAACCTTCATGTGCCATAGCAGTCCTCCCTTCTTGTCATCGTAACTAAATGCAATACTTTGCCAAGCTTTTCATAGATATGACATCCGGCTATTTCGTTCTTCTGATAAGCGGGCAGCGTCTCCCTGATATCGCGTGAACTTTTGGCATATTTTTCCGGGGCTAGTAGGAGATTTTATTTGAAAGGGCTATCCAAACTGCAAAAACTCAAAGGAGCCCCTTACTGTGAGCTTGACTCCAACTCTCGGGCTGTAACCCCCTAAAACTCAATCAGAAAAACCACGCCATTTCTATGAAGTCGGGGTTACCTATATCTACCTACCATAGGTGCCCTCTTCAGTGGTCTTGACCTGATCTTCGTGAGACATCTCTGCCAATCGTTCCACCTCGTTTATCTCCATTCCTAGCTCTTGGCGACTCGGGCACCATACTCCCCATCGGCCTCATAAGAAATTGCCGATTGTCGCAATTGGATTCGTTTTTGTGCCCCACCAAGGTGGTCTACTAGGAAATTAAAGGGCTCTCATGAAATTTACTAGGTCCCGCTTTTCTTGGTCTGTCAGCTTGAGTTCCTGCACTAGGTTAAAGAACTCCACAGTGTCCTCCAAAGTCAACAACCGACGGTCGTGGAGGTAGGGAGGAGAATCCTTGATCCCTCGCAAGGGGAAAGTCTTAATAGGCCCATCAACCGCAGCCATCCGGCCGTTCACCATGCGGGGCTTGAAAAAGCGTTCCGTTTTTAGGTTGTGCATGAGATTATCGGTATAATAGGGAGCAGGATGACATGCTGAACATTTAGCCTTGTCAAAAAAGAGCTCCTGACCCCTCATTTCAGACTCGGTAGCCTTCTTTTCATCAAGCTTTCCATATATGTTCAGCTTCGGTGCCGGAGGGAAATCCAGCAGTGCTTGAAACTCAGCCATGAAATGGACCTGGCTGCCTCGTTCCAACACGTTTAACCCTTTCTTTGTGCCGATTACTGGATCACCATCAAAGTAGGCCGCCCGTTGCTCAAATTCCGTGAAGTCTTCCACAGACTTCAGGGCCCGTTGGGAACCAAACAGGCGCTGGATGTTCACCCCTCTTAGGGGCGGCGTATCTAGCCCGTGCCTGAATTCTTGAGGGCGGATGTCGCCAACCAGATGGGTCGAAGCGTTCGTATGCCCGTTTACATGGCAGTCGAAGCATGTAACGCCTCTGCTGGGAAGTTCTGAACGGCGGTCTTCGGTCTGATTGAACTGCTGTTGAGGGAAAGGGGTCACCAGCAACCTCAAACCCTCAATTTGCTTGGGATTAAGGATTCCATTGAACAATTCATAATAATTCATAATGGTAACGACTTTACCCTGAGATACGTCTCCGAGGTCGGGACGGGTAGTCAGGTAAATGGGCGGAGGAAAGTCGGGTAGAAAATGATCCGGCAAGTCATAATCCAGATCGAATCGTGTCAGATCACGCCCTTCTTGTTTTGTGATCTCGTCAATATGGAACTTAGGAAAGACCATGCCTCCTTCCCTGTGGTTCGGATGGGGCAGAGGTAGGAACCCTATAGGCCATAGGTCCTTTTTTCGAATCTCGTCGGGAGTCATGTTCCCTAGCTTTTCCCAGGTCATGCCCTTGGGCAGCTTGGCCCGGACTCCTTCCTGGACTGCCTTTCCTCCAGACATGGCCACGCCCTTGGCAGCTCTGTTGCTCAAGTCGTATCGTTCATTGAGCAGGTCCATCTGGCGTTCCATGACTTCCGGCTTGGCAGCCTTCATGCGAGCCATGGTCTTGGCAAAGGGTTCTGTGATGACCACGGGGCTATAGCTGCTCTGTACCATCTCCGCGGCGTACACCGCGCCTATTGTAGTCACAACGGCACACAGCGCTCCTACAACCACCCACCTGACCTTCTTCGATTGATGTTTCATTTCTTGTTCTCCTTTCTGTTCGAGTTATTGCAGAACAATCCCAGCCATATTGAAATTTAAGGTTTATCGATTATTCCTGATACTTGACCTTTATTGCTTGAGTTCGTGTTCCGTCTCCGTTCTCGGTTTCTCCGTGAATAAGTAGTCCTTTAATTCCTTGTCAAACGAACTATCTTGTCGACGTATCCACTCCAGCAGCATGGCTGCATGTTCCTTTTCCTCATCACGGTTGTGTGCAAGAATGCTTTTCAGCTCTTGATTATCGCACCCGTCAACCCTTTGAGAGCTCCGAAAACGTTGGGCACCAGCCGGTCGCGCTGCCCATCGTCCATGACCTTGCGCACCAGGGTGCCGACCTAGCCCCAGTCGTCGTCCTTTCTCAGGGTGTAGGCGGCACGGACGAATTCGCCGCTAGCGTTCCAGCCTTCTACCTGGCGATAACGCTCGCTATCAGGCGATGTCGAAGCGGTCAAGGTTCATTACCTTGTTCCATGCCGCTACAAAGTCTTGCACGAATTTCTCCTGGGAGTCCTCACTTCCATAGACTTCCGCGAGGGCCCGGAGCCGGGAGTTCGAACCGAAAATGACGTCGACACGGGTACCGGTCCACTTGAGTTCGCCCGTTGCACGATCACGCCCTTCGAACATGCCTTCGTCTTCCGAGGTTGCCTTCCACGTCGTGCTCATGTCGAGCAGATTCACAAAAAAGTCATTGGTGAGCGTCTCCGGCCGGTTGGTGAAGACACCGTGTTGGGACTGGTCGAAGTTGGCATTCAAGACGCGCATACCGCCAACGAGAACCGTCATCTCAGGAGCGGTCAGCGTCAGCAATTGTGCCCGATCTACCAACATCTCCTCAGCCGATATGGTGTATTTGGTTTTGAGGTAGTTGCGGAAACCATCTGCTTCCGGTTCGAGCAAGGCGAATGACTCCACGTCGGTTTGCTCCAGTGACGCATCCATGCGTCCCGGCGTGAAGGGAACGGTCACATCGTGGCCGGCATTCTTCGCAGCTTGCTCGACACCTGCGCTTCCGCCCAGAACGATAACGTCGGCAAGCGAGACCATTTTCCCGCCGGACTGTGTGCCGTTGAACTCCTTTTGAATTCCCTCAAGGGTCTTCAGCACCTTCTCCAGTTGGGCAGGCTGGTTGACTTCCCAATCCTTTTGCGGCGCGAGACGGATGCGCGCCCCGTTCGCCCCGCCCCGCTTGTCCGAGCCGCGGAACGTAGACGCCGACGCCCAGGCCGTCGAGACCAGTTGGGAGACAGACAGACCCGAGGCGAGGATCTTGCCCTTGAGAGCGGCGATGTCCTTCGCGTCGATTAGTTTATGATCGACTGCGGGGATTGGATCTTGCCAAATGAGTTCTTCCGCAGGGACCTCCGGGCCGAGATAGCGCGAGCGGGGGCCCATGTCGCGGTGGGTCAGTTT
>Ga0180433_10004931_pt1 | contig 18453 bp, 14 predicted proteins | sample SS_ome_8_FD_132980 | JGI IMG/M metagenome (GOLD analysis project Ga0180433, IMG submission 132980) | Hypersaline lake sediment archaeal communities from the Salton Sea, California, USA - SS_1_D_1 metaG | ecosystem: Environmental > Aquatic > Non-marine Saline and Alkaline > Hypersaline >... | reverse complement strand
TATTTAAAAGACTACCATTTGTTATGACACAAATACGTTTTTCTGTCAGTTCTTTTGCTTTTTGAATAAGAATACCAAGATCCTTATATAGCGTTGGTTCTCCACTTCCAACAAAAGTAACGTAATCAAACTTATTTCGATTTTTAAGTATCACCGTTTGCATATCATCTTTAATATCATCGATAGGATAATAGTTAGCTCGTGTGTTGGTAAAATGAGTGGTCCTTCCTAATTGGCAATAAATACATTGATAATTACAGGTTTTGGGAGGAAGAGGATCAATACCAATGGATCGTCCTAATCTTCGGCTAGGAACGGGGCCATATACATAAGTCATGGAATATATTTGCTTAATTTATTTTTTCTTGTTCCTTTTATATTTGATTATTGCTCGGTGTAATGTTCTAGCAGATAATTCAGCACAATGTTTATGATCTTCTGGTAAGCCATCCAAAGCTTTATCAATATCTTCTGCTGTTAATTGTTCAGCATAATCTATACTTTTATCGGTAATAAGCATAGTAGTTTGACTCGCTGTCGCAACAGAAGCACCACAACCATCAGTAATGAAACTTGCTTTCTTTATTATATCATTCTCAATATTTAAAAAATATTGCATGGTATCTCCACATGGACCTTTGTATGTTTGAGAAACACTTACCTCAGTCTCGGGGAGCCTGCCCCAATTTTGAGGATTATGAAATAGATTCACGATTGTCTTATTGTAGTCTTGTAATTCTTTTTCCATTAGCTCTTTTTGCAGTTCTTCGACGAATTTATCAAAATTATCTTTGGTCATTAGCAATCAATATAAGAAAAGCGTTAATTAATTTTTAACTAGAACATATTAACATATATGATAATGAATTATTATTCATAAAATTTAAATTTTTAAGATTATTATACTAAATATAGGCATAAAAAGAGGAATGAAAAATGAAGATAGCAATAAGCACCGATTCAGGGATGGTATGTGCCCATTTTGGTCGTGCCCCCGAGTTTACCTTTATCACTATTGAAGATAATAAGGTGGTAAAAAAAGAAATTGTTTCTAATCCTGGTCATACAGTAGGAAGTATCCCTCAATTAGTTAATCAACATGGCGCAAAATACATGATTGCGGGAGGTATGGGGCGGAGAGCTGAAGCTTTTTTTAATCAATACGGTATTGAAGTAATTGTAGGTGTTCAAGGGAGTATTGATGAGGTAATTAAAAAGATAATTGATGGAACTTTAGAAGGAGGAGAAAGTCTTTGCGCTCCTGGCAGAGGTAAAGGCTACGGTGTTGAAAAGATTCACACTGAAGCTGATGACGAGCATGAGCATCACCATTAATTCTTTTAAAAATTATTAATCATTAGATCTCTTATTTTAGTGTTCAATTTAGATTTACCTAATTATTACTCTTTCAAAATCATAAGAAATGAAAATAAATATATAAAAAAAAATTTAGAATTTTTTCAGTTAATCATTAGCCCGTGTAAAATACCATTTATATAGTAAGCACATCCTTCGGGGAAATAAACCTACTCTATCTCCATCCTTCACTGATTTGTCGAATCCTGAGTAGACACCATTTACAAATATATGACTGGTTTCTTCTTTTTTTATAGAAAAAAGATTGAGGATATCTGAAATAGTATTAACTTTTTCAGCCTCAATTTGTATATTTAATGGACTATTATCCTTGATCGTCTGATTATTAACCTTATCTCGTAGTTCTCCGAAAATTTTGACTAGTATGGTCATAAGTTGTTACCTTAAGTTCCCCAAACTTTATCGAGTTCTTCTTCTGGTACATCAAATACTGTATTATAGGGTGGTAACTGTTCTTTACGCAAGAATTCGGGAAGTCTATCATCTTCAGGAGTAAATCCAACCGCTTTATTAAATTTTCTCTCTACATCGATGATTGATTGTCCAAAATTAGGGACATCGGCTACAGTTAAATCTATTCCAAACACTCCATTTAGAGATTCTACGATGCCTTCCAGTCCTTCAGCAATATCTAGAATGGCAAACGCAGTAAAAAGACAATATCCCGTTGAATCTAAAGCAGCAGTTGCAAGTTGTAAGTTGCGCGATAAATCAGCTTTCTTTGTATCTTTCGGATCTGCAGTCCCTCCTACTCCCATTATTTCGGTTGCAATCGCATATCCTGCTGTATGGTCTGCACCCATAGGAGTGGTGGCATAGGTAACGCCAATTCCCTTTATAGCTCTTGGATCATATGCAGGTAATGCTTGCCCCTTTACCACAGCTACTCTTGTAACTCCAAACGCTTGTCCTGTAAATGCCGCACCATTCGCAAGAATTCTTCCAGTAGGAGTTTTCTTCTTAATTTCCTCCATCATCTTTAATGCTCCTTTGCGATCTCCAAAATCAGATAAACCTCCTTCCATTGCGACCGCTAATATATTTCCCGCTTCAATTGTATCAAGACCCAGATCATTGCATGCGCGATTCAATTCTCCAATCGTATCAAGATCATATATACCGCAGTTCGGTCCAAGGGACCATACACTTTCATATTCTAATACACCAACCGGATCTTTGCCTCCCGGTTTTGTCCATACTTCAGAACATTGGATTATACATCCTGGACTGCAAAAATGAGGGCGTACTCCGCCTCGTTTTTTAATTTCATCAGCTTTTGCCTCACCTGATACTTTCTCTGAACGATCATCCTGTCCCGCAGAAAAGTTACGTTGGGGTAAACCACCTGCTTCATTGATAATGTTTACTAGAACCGCAGTGCCATATGAATTTAATGCTCCTCCTGGTTTGGTGACATCATGAGTAGTCAAAGCATCGCGCAATTTTTTAATTCCTTGCCTAAATAATTCTTCATTTGCAATTTCTACTCCCGGAGCATCATTATCATCTACTATTATGTATTTCAAGCCTTTTGATGCCATAACTGCGCCAACTCCTCCTCGACCGGCATAGCGGCTAGGAAGCCCCTCAGGATCATTGAAACATACTCCCGAAGCTGCCCCTAACATTTCAGCAGCGATTCCTACACCACAGATAGCCACTTTATTTCCAAATTCTTTATATAGCTCTTTGTAAGCGTCATATAATCCCTTATTCGCCCATTTTCCCGCATCCATGAATTTTACTTCGTCATTAGTGATCTTAAGTAACTTATAATTTCCTTTGTTCTGTCCTTCAATAATAATAGCCGCTATTCTTAATCGACCAAGTATTTGCCCGAAATTTGTTCCGGCATTTGCTTCTTTAATTCCTCCAGTTAACGGTGATTTTGTACCAACCGAAATTCTACCTGAGGTAGGAGCTGCTGTTCCTGTGACCATTCCCGGACTTAATACTAGCTTATTATTCGGTCCTAAAGGGTGACAATCAGGGGGAACCTCCTTCGCAACTACGTTCGAAGTCATCGCTCGACCACCTAAGATTTTCCAATCTTCGGGTACATCTTCAAATTTTGTTTCGAGTGTATTCATATTCACTCGTAAAATTTTTCTCGGAATTTTTATACACCTTATATTTTCTGTTATAACGAATAAGATTAGGATTTAGGAAAATTTAAGTCCTCGTTATGTTCAGACAGAAACAACGAAAATAAAGGATGTTGGTTGGGACAGCTTTTCTATTTTGAATAAAGAAGCAGGCCCGAGGGGAATTATTCTCTCAATAATTATTTATTGAGATTTGAACCCCTGATCTTCGGCTTAGGAGGCCGCTGCCTTATCCAGACTGGGCCACGGGCCTTTTTTAAGTATTAAATACAATTAGTTATAACTCTCCATACCATAAAAATTTAGATGTAATTTGCGATAAATTTCTCTCGCATCACAAATCTCATTATAATTCTAACAAGTTACGGTAAAAATGAACGGCACAATTCTTACAAAAATATTTGCCATCAATTTCTATGACCTCCTCTTGGGGAATTTCTTTCTGACAATTTTTAATGCAACACTTTACAATAAACTTCGGTTGTGGATTAGCCATACATTAAATTGAAAGTTGTGTTATTTATAAAGTTTAAAATATATAGAATCAAAAGGTTTTAATTCTCACATTTAATTTTTAATATTAATATTTAATAGTTTTTGAATACTTTTTTATTAAGAGAAGGAAAGAATTATGCAGCAAAGTAGACCAAATCGACCTATCGATTACTTAAAAAATTCGATGAATAAGGTTATATTAATCAAAGTGAAGCGAAATCGGCTTTTCAGGGGAAATTTAGGCGGTTTCGATGACCACTTAAATCTCTATCTTGAGGGAACCAGTCAAATTTTTGAATATCAAGATGAGGAGGGTAACATTAGGGAAGAGCATGAAGACTTAGGAAATATCGTTGTACGTGGTGACAATGTCATTTTCGTGAATCTAGCGAATCAAGATAATGAATAGGGTAATAATTAGCACTTTAGAACTCCTTAGAAAGAGATAGTCCTTATTAATGACTAATTTCTATAAACTGATCATCTATAAACTTTTAAAGATTTACTTTTTATGTAATTAACGGCTAAATCAAAATAATTAGTAAATAAAAAATACTAATGAAATAATCAAATTCTTATGAATGATCTTTCTCAACCAATCCTTCCCAAAGCAATCATTTTGAATCCAAATTTAGGTCACCCCCTCTTTTTAAGCATCGATAAGAAACTGAAGCTAAATCATTTTGAAACAATATTCTTATGTGCGAGTAATGTGAATGATACCAATGAAATTAAAAACAAATTTAATGACACTCTTGAATTGGTACCTCTTTTTGAATCTAAGTGGAAATTAAGGCAATTAATTGAAGAAGAAAAAGAAAAACTGTTGCAAAAAATAAGAGATTTAAAAAAAGAAGAGCCTTTTTGGCGTAGACTCTTATTTAAAATCTCGAACAAACGGAGAGCGTCATTTGAAGAAGATATTGGTGCTGAACACCAAAGAATAATTGAAATGTATGAAAAAGAACTAAAAGAGGGTAGGGAGAACGCGATACGGGGTGATCCGATTAAACTGGCATTGATCAGTATTGAACCCGCTCCAATCACCGGAATTGACAAACCGGATTTTGACAGTTATCAAACCCCCACTGAATACTATAAAAAACAAGAAATTTTGGATGACTTAAATTATTTCTTCACTGTACACCTCCAATTTGATATTAATGATTCCATTGGAGAATATTTAAAGATCTATAACTTTATTATGTTTGATATTCATCATCAAATGGGTTTCGAGAAAGATAGAATAAATTACCATTCAATTATTATTTCAAAGTCCGAGTGGAATACTTTTACTTTTGTTCATGCGACAGATCTGCATATTGCGGAGCGTAATGATAGTATCTATGAAATAGTGAAAAATTGGATAAAAGTTGCTAAAAAAGAATCGCTTGATGATCAGACAAAGGAGGGCTTTTTTTCCAAAGTAACTAAATTTTTTCAAAGACTTCCTGAGAAATTGCAGGAAACCCAAATAGATCTAAAACCTTTAAAGAAGAGGTTTGTAAATCCAAATAATAATTTTCGCGCGTTTATTAAGCTTATAAACAAAGAAGTTTTAAAAAATAATGTTGAATTCGTTGTTTTGACAGGAGATTTAATTGATTTTGCTATTCTTTCAACTATTTCTAAGGATTCTAGAAAATCTTCGGAATTTAGCTATAATGCAACCAATTGGAAAATTTTCAAAAATATAGTCTTAAACCAAGATACTCCAGACAAACGAGGAGTTATAAAAGGAGAGGAAATACTCTGTCCTATTTTTACAATCCCCGGAAATCACGATTATCGTCCATATCATTACGATCTTAGATGGGGTGGGCTTTATAAAAAGATTGGGCTGAATAATAACGAAGCATTAGCATTAAATGATAAATATTTAGCAAACCCTATTACAGCAATCACTAAAAGCTTTCGTTCGCTAAAAGGGTACATTTATGAGGTAAATCCTTCCTTAGATTATTTTCTTAAACTAGGACAAAATAATTTTATCTTCTTAAATTCTGGTTCAGATTCCTTCAAAAATCTTCGAGATTTAATTTCGGGAAAACCTTCTGTTACGGGATTATCTACAAAACAAATTACCTTTTTACTCAGACTAAAAAATACTCAATTAAATCGTGGAGAGACGACATTCTTGTTTTTACATGGTCCGCCGATTAATCCTAAAAAAAGTATTAGTTTATTAAAACGCGTGGGAAAAATGATTAGCAAAGATCAGGTTCTTACTGAAATATCTCAATTTAAAGAGTCCGTTTTTCAAAAATTGGGCTTAACCAAAGCAAAAGCAAGGATTGATGAGGAGTTTAATGTACAGTTCGGGACTATTTCTTCACATTGGGAGGATTTAATCGATTTTTGTAAAAACAATATTATTTTAACCTTATCGGGTCACACCCATGAGTTAAAAGAGTTCCGTTTGGGAACTTCTAAAGCAAATGGAAAAGAAACCTCCGAGTCTGAAATAGAGCAATATCAACCTATTCCAATTTATTATGATCTTTATTCGGAAATCTATACTAATGCCAAGGATATTGAAAATAATGGACCATTCATCGTGCAAACTCCAGCATTGGGTTTAGGGGGATATCATAATCCTAAGTTGGTTGGAGGGTTTCGGGAAATTCATATAAAAAATAGAAAATTAGACTCATTTAAAGTGAAATTTATTAACAGATGATTTATTCTGGGTTGATTACTCAGAATTTATTAAATCATATCCCAACTTTAATGCCTCCAAATTGAGAGAATCTTCTCCAAAAAAGTCCTTCAAAACCGACAGCATGAGTTTTTTATTAAACACTTCCTGAAATTCTTTAGCTCCAACTCCTAATAGAATGACATTTGAATAGATCGCGTCATCAAATTTAGTTTTTGCTAACTCATTAAAATCTAAAGATATCGTCCTCCGTGCAAGTTGGTCGAGAATGTCAATGATATATCCTAAACTAGGATACTTTAAAGCTTTTTCCGCTTTCAAAATGACATTTCTGGGATAATTTCTATGAGTATTTAGAATTACGACGGTTCGTTCTGATATATATCGTAAGTTTCGAATAGTTTCTAAAGGTTCAAGACCCAATACAAGGTGAGCATCGTTAATTGGAATCAAAGGGGAGATTAATTCATCAACTTCAAAGTTCTGATCAAGCGAATAAATTTTACTATCGATAAGATATCGAGCTGTTGCTAATACGGACCCTTCTCGCTGTGAAACCCCTCTAGTTTCGGTACCCACTACATTTTGTATCAATGGAAAGCGCATTCCATATTCTCTGATAATATTACCCAAAAGTACTATTCCTTGACCTCCAACGCCCGTTAAAAGGATATTGTAGATATCTGCCATTATTCTTCGCCTATTTAGAGGATGAATTTTGATTATTTTTTTTAATTATAGTCTTTTTTATCATATTATCCTTACACACATCTTTACAGAGACCGGGACAAATATTAGGCATACATGCACTTTGATTAATAAAGTATTCATAAGTGTCGGGTTTCAAGATATCATCCGACTGCTCAGCTTCTTTTTTTATAATCTTAATATTAATAGCAGGACAACCTAAATATTCGATACATTCATTACATTTCACGCACGAATCCAAGATATTGTAATAAATTTGATCCGTACCCGATTCTCTATCCAGTTTGTCTGATATTTTTAATCTGCGACTCTTCTCGAGAGCACACTCTTCATTAATAACTATAACTTTGGTTCCTTCTCTTGGAAGAGTATTGAGGAAGATCTTCTCTAAATGTTCGATATTATACGCTCCCGAAACGATAAGATTTTGTTCTTCTAACCCCATATTGTTTAGCAGATTAATTATATTGATTTCAGTTTTTTTTGATTCTACTTTATCAATTTGATCTTTAGTGAGAGAGAGAGGAGTTCCTGCATGTTCTTGTTGTCCTGTCATAGAAGTCCAATAATTATTAAAAATAATAATTGTCATCTCTGCGTTATTTTTAATGGCATTAATTAATGGCTGAAGACCAGTGTGAAATAAGGTACTATCTCCGATGAATGCTATTAATTTTTGATTACTCTCTATTACTTGAGCCATTCCATTTGCAATTCCAATTCCTGCCCCCATACACACAACCCAGTCAAGCATTTGGTACGGATATGACTCACTGAGCGTATAACATCCTATATCCCCTGCGTAAATAAATTCATAACCCTTTTCCAAACTTATTTTTTTTACTGCTTTTTTTAAGCTATAAAATACAGGACGATACTGACAGCCTGGGCAAAATGTCGGTTCTCTGATTGGAAGATTTGGTAATACATCTCTTAAAATCTCTTCCTTGCGTTCAATATCTTCAATTAAGTCTTCTCTTTTAACATCGAAATGTTTACTTAAAAAGCGGATGACGATATCTGTAGTGAGTTCCCCGGTTTTAGGTATAAAATCTTTTCCATGGATTTCTAAATCTCTTTTGGAATCACAATAATTACAAAAGGTTCGTTTTGATACCGTTTCAATAAAAGGTTCAAGTTCTTCAACCACTAATAGTTTTTTGAGATTATAAGTATTCGCAAAAGTGCAAATCTCATCTCTATTAATAGGAAATATAAGTCCAAGTTTGAGAATTGGAGGATTAATATTAAGACGACGACATGCTTGGATAACATAGCTATAAGATATGCCACTTGTAATAATCCCCACTTGGGGAGCTTCATTTCCCTCTTCTTTATTAGCCCAGTCTTTAACTGTATTAAACAGATAAAATATTTTTTTATTCTTCGCAAGTTCTCCTACAATTTGGAAATATTTGGACTGGTTTGATAATGCTCTATTTAATGTATTGACATAGCGCTCGGGATTTTTTTGAAACCTTCCGGTCTTCTCGATCTTATTAATTTTACCTAAAGTAATTAATCCATGGCTATGGCATAATCTACTGGTGACATGAACATAGACAGGAATTTTATATAATTCTGAAAGACGTAATCCGTTTTTAATGAAATCCTTGCATTCTTGGACGGTTGATGGTTCTATTATTGGAATTTTTGTGTGTAGAGCATAGAGCCGATTATCTTGAGCATTGGTGGAAGATAAAATGCCTGGATCTCCTCCACATAAGATTAACATTCCGCCATTAACTCCCGAATAAGGAAATGTGTGTAAAGGGTCGGCAGCAACATTGAGTCCTAAATGTTTAAACATGACTACAGAACGCAATCCTGCCCAACTTACCCCCACACATGATTCTAAAGCCACTTTTTCATTTACTGAATAATCAAAGGTAAAATCTTTTTTAGTTTTTGAAAGAAGATGAAGATAGTCACCTACCTCACTTAATGGTGTTCCAGGATAATTTGCGGCAAATCTTACTCCTGCTTCGAAAATTCCACGAGCAAAAGCCTCATTACCCGAGATTAAACCTTTTTTCCCCTCATTATCCTGAAATAAGTCTGCAATATTCACAATAATATCTTAATAAAAAATTGTATTTTAATAACGATTCTAAGTGTTATAAATTGGTGTTAAGATAAAAAAATATTCTTTATGATTCTAAATTCTGTATACTAAAAACATCTCTTGTTTAACTAGACATTAAATAACCTTTAAGAAATATTAATGAAGAGCATAGATTAGAATCAAATTAAAATGTTGGACTGAACCACAACAAAAGTATAATTGTAAATAATGAAACGAAGACACAACACATACTAATTTGTTGATTCTCATGGATTTTTCTTAATCTGAATTGTATTTTCTTGAGCTCTTCTTCAAATTTTTCATTTTCTTCAATATTTTCAGACAATTTTGTTCAATATTTATTTATCCTCAAATATCATTTAAATTTTTCAATGAAGAAATTACATAAATTTTTGAAAGAGATATTAAAGTAAGAAATTTATAATAAAAATAAAAAAGAAATTAGTGAAATGATGGTCTTCCTTTCTTATGGATTGCCATCCCAAATACGTCTTCCGCAGCTTCTAATACCATTTCTGAGATGGTTGGATGACTATGGATAGTTTCTCCCACATCATGAATTGTAAGTCCATGTTGCATTGCTAATGCAATTTCAGCTATCAATTCTGGAGCCTCAGCACCAATACAGGATGCTCCAATGATTTTATGCGTATCCTTATCGGCTAAAATCAACAAGAAACCCTCTTCATGTCCCGCACACTTTGCTTTGCCTAAAGAAGCATATGCAAATCTACCCATGGCCACATCGATCCCTAAATCCTTTGCTTGCTTCCTTCGAATACCAACAGAGCCAATATTTGGATTGGTAAAGATCGTTGCTGGTACAACTTTATAATCGGTAGTCTTCTCTTCTATTGGAAAACCTCCTATACTAGCTAACGCATTTGCAACAGCAATATCCCCCATATAACTAGCAACATGAGCAAGCATAGGCGCTCCAGATGCGGCAACATCTCCAATTGCAAAGATTCCTTTCACAGCAGTTTCAGTGGTCTTGGTATCAATATTGATAGCTCCTCTGTTGGTTTCAATCCCTAATCCTTCCAAACCAATATCTTTAGACTCACGAGCTCTCCCAATAGATACTAAACAATAATCTGCTTCAAAATAAGACTTCTCAGCTGATTCCACTTGATCTCGAGGTACACTCGCATCACAAGTCGTTGCTTTTACTCCAGAACCGGTATTTTCTACGGATAATACATTTTGTGATACGTTAAGTTCTATATCCAAGCTCTCCAATTTCTTTTGCAACTCCTTTACAACCATAGGCTCTTCTGTGGCAATCGGACTTGAAAGATATTCTAACATTATCACCTTGCTTCCAAAGGTAGCAAAAATGTTAGCAAACTCGCATCCGATAACTCCCGCTCCAATTATTAATAATCGTTTTGGAATTATATTGAATTTTGGATCCAAGATATCATCACTTGTAAGAATCCTTTCATGGTCAATATTGAAAGCGGGGATCATGGCAGGTGAAGATCCAGTCGCGATGATAACTCGTCTTGCTTTAATAGTTGTAGTATCTTCCCCCTCTATTGAAATATCAAAGCCTTCATTAGCATTACCCCCTAAAATTTTCCCATACCCAAAATATACATCATTTTTCCATGCTTTTTGCAAACCTGCAATTCCTTCTACTAATTCTTTTACCACATTATTTTTTCGCTCAACCGCTTTTGCAAAATTAAGCTTCGCGTCGCAGTTTACTCCAAAACTCTCTGCATGTTCTCGAATTGTCTGAATTAGATCAGCAGAAGCATATAATGCTTTTGTTGGGATGCATCCCCAATTCAAACACGTTCCTCCCAGGTTTGCTTTCTCGATCAAGGCAACTTTTGCTCCATACTGGGCTGCTCTGACCGCAGCATGATAACCTCCGGGCCCAGCGCCAAGGATTGCAACATCATATTCGACACTTTCACTCATTATGGTTCAACTTCTCTCATTTAATAGTTAGTATTTGTTATACGATACTGATATTAAATTAAATTAATCAACCAATATTAAGTTTAATCAAATATTATTACTATCAATAAATAAGATTTCTTCTTAGCAAATGAGTCCATCTATAATTAAAAATTATTCACAATTGCTTTCACCAGAGTTATCTAAACCTCAATTAGTCCTAAGGAAAATAATTTTGAACAGTTTAGAATTAGCGATAACCTCAGTTATGCCTAAAAATTTAATGGAAGAATCATTAAAAGTTGAAAATGGAAAGCTTATTATCCAAAATAGTGAATTTAATCTTAACAATTTTAAAGAAATTTATATAATTGGGGGAGGTAAGGCTGTAGCTCACATGGCAGCATATTTGGAAAAAATGCTATCAAATACACCAAAAGTTCAGTATAAGGGTGTTATTAATATTCCCGATGGCTTAACTATCGATGATTTAGGTTTAACTAATTCAATACAAGTTAATTATGCTTCTCACCCGATTCCTAATGAAGCAGGAATCAATGGAGTGCTAAGAATGAAGGAATTAATCAAAGCTAGTTCTAAAAATAGTCTGATAATCTTTCTAGTTTCGGGGGGAGGGTCCGCATTATTACCTTTACCAAGAAAAAGTATTCAAATAAAAGATCTCCAAATTATGAATGCACTTCTTCTTGAGTCTGGTGCATCAATTAACGAGATCAACGTAGTAAGAAAACATCTTTCGGATTTCAAAGGAGGAAATTTAGCACGAATAATCTTTGAGACAAGTCAAGCTACCCTTGTATCATTGATCATATCAGATGTGATAGGAAATAATTTATCTTCAATTGCTTCGGGACCATCAGTACCAGATTCCTCCACCTTTAAAGATGTACGTAATATATTAAATACATATAAGTTATTTGAGAAGATTCCAAGTACTATTAATACCTTAATACAGGAAGGTTTAATAAATAATACCCTAGAAACACCAAAACCAGGGGATAAGTGTTTTAATAATGTTCATAACTTTCTTATAGGAAGTGTTAAAAGTGCAGTTCATACTATAACTAACTATTTGAAAGATAAAGGATTTACTGTGAATTATTTTATCGACGATATAAGAGGAGAGGCGAGAGAATTTGGAGAAAAGGTATTTGACCAATTTTTAGTCAATTCAAACAGGTTTCATCAACATATCGAACGACATGCATTAATTGGAACCGGAGAACTCACAGTTACTATCAAAGGAGAAGGAATTGGAGGAAGAAATCAAGAAATGCTCCTAAGTTTTCTTGATAAAACCTTAAAAAGCAAAATAAAGGGTAATTTTTGCTTTATGGGTGCCAATCTAGATGGTATTGAAGGTAATAGTAATGCAATGGGAGCATTAGTCGATAATGAAGTTCGAAATCAAGCACTTAAATTCGATTTCGATATGAAAAAATATCTTGATTATAATGATTCCAACTCTATGTTTAAACTGTTAGGTACAGAAATAATTACTGGCCCTACTGGTAGTAATGTTAATGATATAATAATTTTACTCCATGAAGAATTATCTAAGAATGGAGAGTAATCTTGAACGATAATAGATTGAGAAAAGTTAAAATAACAAAGATAAAGGATGATTTTATCCTAACTTGTCCTAAATGCAATTATTCGTTTCGTCCTGTAGCAGATCCTAAGAATAAGCGAAATAAACGTGATAGATGTCCTATGTGTGGATTTAAATGGAATCTTCCCAATTTAGTGAATAATAATCCAGATTCCTTACCAAAAAAATTGTAGTAATAAAATTCTGAAAAAATCTTTTTTAACTTTAGTACCTATATTTATTTTACTAGTAATAATATTAGTCCATAAATAATAATTAATATAATAATAAAAAGTGTGAAACGAATATGGCACGAAAGAAAGATAAGAAAAAGAAGGAATCGAAATTTGGCTGGGGAAGCGATGAAGCAGAAGAGGAAAAGGTAGCAGAAGGCTTAAGAAGAACGGAAATGGATGAGGGAAAGGTACGATTAGTTGATAGAGATATTTCAACTCCTGTAATAGAGACATATGACGCTGATACGGGAGAGTTGGAAGGATCTATACTCCTTAAAGATGGGAACCGTGAAGGTTTACTCGGTTTAGTAAAAATCATTGAAGCTGTAGACGTAGAATTAGATCATGGGGCAAATATCGAATCTATAAATTTTACTGGAAAACTTAATGTTGAAAACCCAAGTGAGAAAGATAGAATATGGGATATTGACATTGCATTAAAGAATATCGAAGGCACAGACTTAGAGTCAAATGAGATAAAGATTCGGGAGTTAGGTACGGAACCAGATACGAATGTATATAGCGAAGAATTTTCTATTACTGGAGAAGCAAAAAATCTTCTTCTCATTAAAGAATATGTAAATACTCTTCCAGATGCAGATAACGTGTTAAATTTACGAGATATTGAGACCGATCTTTTGCGTTCAAAAGATAAAACCAGTTCCGTTGGAAAATCTGTTAAAGAGAGAAAATTTGAGGAAACTAATGAATATGATGATTTAGATGAGGAAGAAGAGGACGAAGATGAGGATGAAGAGGACGAGGATTTCATGGCTGATGGAGGAGTGGATGCAGACGAGTATTCCCTTCAATCTTTTGGTATCTCAATCGACAAGGAAAATATTGTAACTTTTGCAATTGCTCTACGAAACTTATATGATAAACCCATCAATAATGTCAAAGTGGTAAAAACTATCACAGAAGACTTTTCTGATCCCGTAATAGGAGAGACAACTGAAGGTCGTGGGGAGGTTGAGGGAAATAAAATCATATGGACCATTGATAAATTGGTTCCCGAAACCACAGTTATTATGAAATTTACATGTTCCATAATGGTAACTGACATTACTAAAAGAAGAACTGGTCCTATCGAAGTCACTTATGTAGCTAATTCTTCATTTGCGGGCGGTTTAAACATAGACAAGTATGATGCCTACACTCGCAATAAATTTTATATCGATACAGTCGAAAGAGATGAAGAACCGGGCGTTTGGGATTGTAAATTGGTATTTGAGAACCCATCGGAATTTATCCTACAGCTATTTAATGCTGATGTTTATTCTCCTGAGGATGAATCAGAAAAATTCGTCGATATTGACCCTGAGGATGTTTCGTTATTACCTGCGGGGGCTCAATGGCATTCCAAGAAATGGCGCTTTGAATCTGAAGAATTACCTGCATTTAGGAAAAAGTTAGAATTTCGAGTGATGCCTGATTTTCAGACTAACGTAAATGGTACGATCTCAATATCGGATGTGATCTTGGAAATTGCTAGCATCACAGGAGATATGTCTTATGATATTACTCAAGTTCCAACATATAAGGAGCAAGATGTGATGGCGACACTCAAGATTATAAATAATGGTTCTGCACCATTAAATCAAATAAGCATTACTCAACAGTATTTCACCAATGAATTTAAACCACCGAGTGCAAGTGAAGTTAAATTAATTTGGGATGGTAAAGAAGTTGATTTAAAATCAAGTAATGTGGATTTTGATAATAGTGTCTTCAAGCTCTCGTTAAACGATTTGAGAAATTCAGACACGGGTATGTTTATGCCTGAATCAATTTTGAAATTTGAATATCCTATTCATTGTATCAATCCAGTAAAAGAGGCAAATTTTCAATCGGATATCACGTATTTTGCCAATACTTATCCTCTTTCTCAAGAACTTGAGTTTAGACCAGAAGTGCCTCTTATCGAAGCCTTACATCTTCGTCGTAAATTCAGGATCGGGAAAGAAGTGGTCCCTATTGGTGCATTGGGTAAATATCAAATTATTTTAACTCTTGAAAACATTGGTACTGCGCCCTTACAAAATGTAGTCTTAATGGATAAAGTTCCTGACAATTTTGAGTATGGCAGTTATTCTGGCGGAAAACCTAAGATCACTGATGAAGTAGGAGAGGATACCCTGAAATGGACCATAGATCTACTAAATGCCGAAGATAAAGTCGAAATATCCTATGAAATCTCCGGTTCAGGCGAATATAGTCCAAGTGATGCCCAGCTAGGGCTTTAACTAATTCTTTTAACAATTTTTTTATTTTTTTTAAATCTTAAATTTGCTAAAATCGCTTGTTAAGAAATTTTTTTATTATATTTTTATATTATCAAACGAATTATATAGATTTAATATAATCTGGAAATCATTCAATTATTGTGATTTGATAAGTATCAAAGATGTCTAATAAAAATAAAGAATTCGATCTCAACTGGATGTTTGAATGTCCTGATGCCATTTTAACGTGTTCCGTATTACGATGTGGAGATCAATCATATTTCGTCTTTGGAGGGCACGATAAAACACTTTACCTTATGGATCATGACCTAACCATCTTAGATTCTATTACTTTTGATGGTTGGTGTCGATGCAGTTTCCCTATAGATGTAACTGGTGATGGATGTGACGAAATTTTAGTAGGGGCAGGGGACGGCAACTTTTTGGTAGTGAAATTCGTAAAAGGTTTGAATAAATTAGCTGGAATTATGAATTATAAAATTTCTAAAAAAGTGCTGTGCGTTACTGCCGGTGATTTTACGCGAGATGGTAATATAGAACTAATTTTAGGAAGCGAGGATAAAACTCTTAAGATTTTTGAAAATATAGAAGCCAAGGAACCTAAATACATACTATATTACGATTCCTGGGTGACTGCATGTGCATTAGGATATTTAAAATTACCAAAAGTGGATGTTCCAATATTTGGGTTGGTGGTGGGTACAAAAAACGGGGATCTCCAATTAATTCAATTTGAAAATGATCAACCGGATATTATTTGGCAGAAAAGTTTAGGATTTCAACTCAATGTGATTGCGATCGGAGATGTAACCAATGATGGATATCACGAAATCGTTATTGGGACGGACGAATCAAAATTAATTATCTTAAATAGCGAAGGAGATACTCTCACATCAATAGAAATTGAAGATGGACGACCAATTTCAATAAAATTAGATGATATTGATGGTGATAATGCAAGAGAAATCTTAGTTGGATGTGCTGATGGCTCATTGCGAATCTATCATAATCCCAATCTAGATTCGTCGGATATTAAATTAAAATGGAAAACTTCCACTTCATCATCGATAAAAATTGTCTCTTCAATGAGAGACCCCGAAAAAGGATTAGCCAAGATCCTCTATGGTGGCTATGATCGAAGTATTCGCTGTATTTCAGACTGTGAATGGGGTCAAAAGCCAGTTTTGGACATTCCCTATAATATAGTGATTCCTGAAGAACAACCAAAGGAGAAAGAAAAATCAGTTGAAGAATTAATAAAACTTGAGACTGTCCCAACGAATATTAGAGAATATATTTTAAAATTTTTAATCGATAAGCGGATCATTGAAGGGATAGCTAATGATTTAGTTAAAAGAGGTTATGTAAAAGAAAAGGTTGTTGAAGAATTTGAGAAAATGCTTACTCAAAAATCAATTACTATTGAACAGAAAGAGTTTTCTATCTGGGATGTCCCAAAAGAAAAAGTAGATAAAGGTATTGCTATACCGGAGAAAGACAAAGTGAAAACTAAGAAAATAACGCCAGTTGTTATTGAAGGTGATGTCCAAGAGAAAGGTTCTGCATTGATAGATGCTTTAAAGAAAGAATCAGAAGCTACTACCCCACAAACCTCAATTAAAAATGAAAATCTGCGCTATATAATCATCGATTATCTAGAAAGAAATAATGTGGTTGCTTCTAAAAACAAAATAGTTGATGATATTGTCATTCTTGGTTATGATAAAGAAACAGTTGGTAATTTGATCGATATCATGAGGGATGAGGGTAAAATCGTCTATTCTCGTTCTGAACCAAAAGGTTGGATGATTAACCCTCAGGGATAATCTTGGTTATTTTAAAAATAGTTTTTAATTTCTTCTGCAAATGGCTCAAATTGGTCTAATTCCGTAAAATCCTTGTTTGCATATGTCGTAACAAAAAGATTTATAATCGGTTCCACTTTCTCAAAAAATTTTTTAACTAACTTATCTGGATCTTTTTTTGGTTTATGAATAAGTCCGTATAAAATAACAGGCTCTTCAGAATTGCAGTCTAATGCTTTCACTTCCGCTAATTTGAAAACGAATAAAATTTTGTCCGATTCCAAATATTCCAACGATATGTTATTAAAAGCATTAGTAGCAAATGAGTTTATCGCAGATATAAATGCTCCTCGTAAGTCTTTAGTACTCTCTTGAATTTCTTTTATTGTGGATAGCTTTTTGAATTTGTGTTTTACTAGCACAAACCCCCGAAATACAATTCCTAACTCGAATAATTCCTTCATAACTGCTTCTTTTAAACCCCTAAAAATAGTTCATTATTAAAGACTACTAAATTAAAGAAAATCCATCTATTTAATTTTACACAATTACATGAATCTTTAAAAATACGGATAATTCGGATTATGAAGATGTTTTTAGTCTCAATGAGATGGCCTTCTGTGGACATTTCGAAACAGAAATTCCACATCCAAAACACTTTTTTGGTTCGAACTTTAAATGATTATTCGAGTAAGAACGTCCACCAAAATGGCACCACTCTACACATTTTCTAAGTAAAGGTATTCGCTCCAAAAGCTTATCTATCATCCTTAAAAAAGGCATCACTCGAGAATGGGGCAATTTAACACTTAATTAGAGATTCTAAATTATTTGGGAAAAGGCTAATAGAAAATTTATTTCTTTTGCTTTTATAGGAGAATTCGCTCATAGAACTTTAAAATTCTGCACTGTGAATTGAACCTTTATCAGACATAATTCCATTAAATTTTTATAGCAATAATTAATAATTTTTTAAACTAATATCGTATTTTATTTAACATATCAGAAAATACAATTATGTACGATTTACCATGAGCGATGAAGAAGAATCACGTTTTTGCCCATATTGTGGGGTAGCATTAACGAAACCATATTGGGTGCACATCCAGAAAGAGCATCCTGAAAAATATGCCCAAAAAGAAACATGGATCAAATTATATCAAGATTATAGAAAGATAGGTATGGATCAAGACGTCAGTATAAAAGTTATTTC
>Ga0180433_10004930_pt1 | contig 18455 bp, 17 predicted proteins | sample SS_ome_8_FD_132980 | JGI IMG/M metagenome (GOLD analysis project Ga0180433, IMG submission 132980) | Hypersaline lake sediment archaeal communities from the Salton Sea, California, USA - SS_1_D_1 metaG | ecosystem: Environmental > Aquatic > Non-marine Saline and Alkaline > Hypersaline >... | reverse complement strand
TGGTGTCGGCCTGGACGTTCTTCATCCGGTAGTAGTCCATGATCCCGAGGTTTCCCTCGCGGAACGCTTCGGCCATCGCGCGCGGGATCTGGGCCTCCGCTTCGACGACCGCGGCGCGCCGTTCCTGGACCAGCGCGGTCATCTCCTGCTCACGGGCGACGGCCATCGCGCGGCGCTCCTCCGCCTTGGCGCGGGCGACCTTCAGGTCGGCCTCGGCCTGATCCGTCTGGAGCTGGGCCCCGATGTTCTTTCCGACGTCGACGTCGGCGATGTCGATCGATAGCAATTCGAATGCAGTCCCTGAATCGAGCGACCGCTCGAGGACGAGCTTCGAGATCTTGTCCGGATTCTCGAGAACCTCCTTGTGCGACGCGGCCGACCCGATCGCCGAGACGATCCCCTCCCCGACCCGCGCGATGACGGTCTCCTCGGTCGCGCCGCCGACCAGGCGTTCGATGTTCGCGCGCACCGTGACCTTGGCGATGGCGAACAGCTGAATCCCGTCCGCGGCGACGGCGCCGACGCGTGGGGTTTCGATCACCCGCGGGTTGACGGACATCGCCACCGCGTCGTAGACATCGCGCCCCGCGAGGTCGATCGCCGCGGCGCGCTGGAAACCGAGCTCGATGTTCGCTTTGTCGGCGCTGATCAGCGCGCGGGCGAGGCGTTCGACGTTGCCACCCGCCAGGTAGTGCGCCTCCAGATCGAGGATCGACAGCTTCAGCCCGGCCTTCCACGCGGCGATCATCGGAACGATCACGCGGTGCGGATTGACCTTCCGCAGCCGCATTCCGATCAACGTGACCGGTCCGACGGGGACGCCGGCGGCGAGGGCGGAGATCCACAGCCCCATCGGCACGAAGTAGAAGAACAGCCAGAGCAGCAACAGCGCCACGATGGCCAGCACGATATACCCGACCATGTTTACCCCTCCTCTTCAATTCGTCGAACGACCGTCCGATAGCGATCGTCCCGAACGACGACGATCGGCGTTCCCTTTGCGAGGAACCCTTCCTCGCAGACGACGTCGATCCGTTGCTCGTCGAACACCCCGCTGCCGACGGGATGCAGGTCGGTCGCGGCGACCCCTCGGCGCCCGAGCCAGTCGCTGTCCGCCGCGTGTGTCGGCTCCTCCCGCTCGTGGGATCGGCCGGTGATCGCCGACGAGAGGATGATCCCGCCGAGCCGGAGTCGAGTGCGCGGCAGACGGGCGAGCAGCACGATCGCCGTCGTGATGCCGACGATCAGGCCGGCAGAGACGATCGCGATGGCTTGCACCGCCTGTGCGCGGCCGGCGAACGGGCCGACCATCGCCGTGTAGAACCCCAGTCCGATCAGGATGAGACCGAGCAGTCCGGCCAAGCCGAAGTCGACGGCAGTGAACGCGAAGATCTCGAGCGCGACGGCGACGATCCCGCCGAAAAGAAACGCGATCGACTCCCAGTCGGCGAGGCCGACCAGGAAGTGCGTCCAGAAGAACGCCCCGAGGCAGGCGATGCCGATGAGGCCGGGGATCCCGAATCCGGGAACGAGCATCTCCACGATCAATCCCAACAGGCCGAGGGTGATCAGTAGACCGGCGGCGACCGGCGAGGTCAGCACGTCGACGAGCTCGTCGATCCACCGGATCTCGAACGCGATCGGTTCGCCGTACCCCTGCCCGGCGAGCCACGATTCGATCGAGGCGACCTCCCCGTCCGAGTAGCCCCACTCGGCGGCCTCACGGGCGGTCAGGGTGAGCAGCTTTCCCGCCTCGACCAATCCCGGGATCGAGACGTCTCGGTCGACCATCGCCTCGGCGACCTCGGGGGGACGTCCGCGGATCTCCGCCGCGGCGCGAAACAGCTTCCGCGTCGCACTGATCACCTTCTCCGGCGCCTCGCGGAGGTCCTGTCCGACGACCGTCACCGGCGTCGCCGCCCCCATGACGCCGCCCGGGGCGAACAGGATCGTCTCACAGGCGATGGCGATCGCGGCGCCGGCGGAGAACGCCTCCCGCGATACGTACGCGACCGTCGGGATCGTTGCTTCGAGGACGATCCGCCTCGATTCGATCGCCGCGTCCAGGTACCCGCCGGGGGTCGAGAGCACCAGGACGACGAGGCCGGCTTGCGCCTCGGTCGCTTCGTGAAGGCCTCGGCCCAGGTACGTCACCGTTCCCGAGTTGATCTCCCCGTCGAGGGTGAGGATCCACGCGTCCCCTGCGGCGGCGGCTTCGAACGCGAGGATCAGGCAGAGGAAGCCGATCGAAAGACCGTACCGTTTCATACGTCGAGTCTATGTTGACATGAGGGGGCGTTACAAGGTCGCCGTGAGCCTCGATTGGTTTCCGCCTTGGGTCAGAGCTAGAATGGACCGAGAAGCTGAGCGATTAGGGGATCCGGAGGGCGTAGAGAGCGCGAGGGGCCGAAAGGAGGTTGTGGGATGAGAAACGCGCTTCTCCTGTTGTCGGTTTGGGTCGGAATCATCTTGGCGACGTACGCGATGGTTTACTGGGACGGCGGTGGCGAACCGCCGGTCCAGGGTGCGGCCCTCGCACCCGTCGAGATCACGTACACCGACCCGGACGGGCGGTTTAGCCTGATCGTTCCGTCGGGGTGGACCCTCGAGCCGTCGGAGGCCCGAGCGATTCTCACCGACCCGTCGGAGGCGGTCACGGCGTCGGTCTTCCTCATGGACGAGGAGATCCCGGAGTCGGCGCTCCTGTCCGCGTTGGGGATGGTCGGAGACGATTGCCCGGCCGGCGAGAACCCGGTCGAGGAGGTCGCCCCGGCGGGGGCGTCGGAGCGGGCGGTGAGGATCGCCGGACCGCAGAGTGGCGACGAGGCGAGCTACGGGTTGGGCTACCTGTACGAAGGAGAGACCCTCGTCGTCCTCGTACGCGGCTCCGAGGACGGCATCGAACGGGTGGCCGACGATCTGACCCGGATCGAGGAGAGCCTGGAGATCCCCGCCGCGCCGCTCGAGGAAGCGGCGCCGGCCGAGGAGCCCGCGCCGCTCGTCGAGCTGTAGAGACGACGCGCGCGAACGCCGGCGCCTCCCCGGGGAGACCCGTCGCGCGTCGGGATTCACTCGGCGGTGACCGAGATCCCCTCGAGTCGCAGGAAGGGGAAGGTGTAGTTGAACACCGTCTCCGTCTCTCGCGAGATCCCCGACAGCGACTTCAACGCTTCGAACACGTTCCCGGCGATCAGCGAGCCGGCGACCGGCCGGTCGATCTTCCCGTCGATGATCAGATAGGCGGCCTTGGCGACGCCTGAGAAGTCGCCGGAGATCGGATCCGCGTTGCCTGAGAACCGGTTGACGAGCAGGCCGCGCCGGATCCCCGAGATGAGATCGGACTTGCCGACCTCTCCGGGGACGATCGCGAAGTTCGTCGGCCCGATGGCCGGAAGCGAGCCGGCCGAGCCGGCCGCATGGCCGGTGTTGGGGACGCCGAAGGCGTCGGCCGTGTACGCGTTGTGCATGAAAGATCGGAGGATTCCTCCCTCGATCAACGCGGTTCGCCGGTGCGGGACCCCCTCGCGATCGAAGGATGCGGTCCCGACGCCTCCAGGGATCCTGCCGTCGTCGACGAGGGTGAACGCGGGGACGGCGACCGTCTCCCCGAGCGCGTCCTTCCATCGGGTCATCCCACGCAGCGCGTTCCGCCCGTTCAGCTGGAACGGAAGCAGTGCGAGCAGGTTGAGCACGGCATACGGATCGAGAAGGACCTGTCCGTTGAAGGATTGGCCCTTTCGGGCGCCCAGCGAGCCGAGCGAGTCCTCGCTCGATCGGCGTGCGATCCGCTCGACGTCGATCGAATCGACGCTCCGCGTCGCGCCGAACTTGAACGCCATGTTGGAGACCTGATCCTTGTCTCGGGCGGTGGTCAAGACGGAGTACGTGAACAGGGTGCTGCGCTCGCTGGCTTCGGCGCCGGCGGAGTTGATGAGGACGCAGTTGCGGATCCCGGCCGTGAACTCCGACTCGCCGACGATCACCCGCCGATCGACCAACTTCGCCGTCTCCAGCATGCGGATCGCCTGGTTCACCGCGTCGGCGGTTCCGAACGTGTCAGCGCCCGGATCGTACAGCCCGTCGATCGGGACGACGGGGTTCGGATCGGGCAGGACGTTGTGCGGATCGCCGGGCGACGCCTTGGCCAAGGTGACCGCGTCGACGGCCGCGTCCTCTACCTTGGACAGATCGTTGGTGCTCGCGAACCCGACCTGCGTCCCGACGAACGCACGCAGACCGACTCGCGTTTCCTGACGGCTCTTGGAGATCTGCAGGTCATCCTTCTCGACGGCGGAGGTGATGGTCCGGGTCGTCTCCCCGAAGACCTCGGCTCGGTCGGCGCCGTGCCTCCGGACGAGATCCAGCGCCCGCTGGCACGTGTCAAGCAGGTTGCCGTTGCTCATGCTTGTCGCCCTCCAATCGTGAGCGTGCAGCGGACGTGCGGACCCCCCGCGTCGACCTTGGCGAATTGGCCCTTCCCGCACGCCCCGGCCCCGTTCTCCCACGCGAAGTCGTCCCCGACCGCATCGATGGATTTCAGCACGTCGAACGCGTTGCCGGAAATGGTCGCCCCGCGCACGAACTCGCCGATCTTCCCGTCGACGATCCGGTGCGCCTCCCGGACACCGAACATGAACTCGGCGTTCGAGTCGGCCTGCCCGCTCATCCCAAGCTCGCGCAGGTAGTACCCGTTCCGAACGCCGCCGATCAGCTCGTCCACGGACGTCTCGCCAGGCTCGATGTACGTGTTGCGCATCCGGATGATCGGATCGTCGCTGTACACATAGGCGCGGGCGTTCCCCGTCGGCGCGACGCCGTAGTGGGCCGCCGTCTCGCGGTTGTGCAGGAACGAGCGAAGGACGCCGTGTTCGATAATCACGGTTCGTCGAGTCAGGACTCCCTCGTCGTCGACGGGGAGGATTCCCACTGCGAACGGGGCGTGCTCGGTGGCGCCGCTGTCGCAGAGGGTGACCAGCTCGGAACCGACGACCCGACCGATCTTGTCGGCGGTGATCGCCCCGCCGAGCACGATGTCCGCCTCGACGGTATGCCCGATCGCCTCATGGCAGAGGATCCCGACGAGGCTCGGGTCGAGGACGACGACGCTCGTGCCGCCCGACGGATGGGGGGCGGAGAGCTGATCGACCGCAACCTGGACCGCCTTGTCGGCGAGCTCCTCCAGTGTCGCGATCTCGAGCAGATCCGACCAGCCGCCGGTAATGCCGGAGCTTTCCAGCCCCATGGTCTGATCGCCGTTGCGGGAGGCGACGGCAATCGTCCGCAGCTCGGGCTTCGAGTCGAAGATGTGCGCCGAGGCGCCGTCGGTCGTCACGATGACCTTCTCGTCTTGGATCTCGCCGTAGGAGGCGGTGCTCGAGACGATCTCCTTCGCTCCGGATCGGATCCGCTCGTCGAGGCCGAGCACCAGAGCGAGCTTCTCCTCCAACGAGTGAGCATCGAGCGGATCGTCGGTATTGACGGCGAATCGTCCCTTGGCCATCGGCGCGGAGGCGAGTCCCTTGATCCGCTGTTTCTTCGCTTGGGCCGACGTCCGAGCGGCGGCCTGGGCGGCGTCGATGGCTGCCCGAATCCCTCGCTCGGAGACGTCCGTCGTGCTGGCAAATCCGAGGACCCCATCGACGAGCGCTCGCACACCGAGGCCGGCGACGAGCGCGCTCGACGATTCTTCGAGGCTGCCGTTTCGAACGGTGATCCTCTTGGTGCTTCGCGCCTGATAGCGAAGCTCGAGCCATCCGGTCGCACCGGCAATGACCTTCTCGAGTAGTTTCTGCATGCGCCCTCCTTCAAGGGGTAAGTATGGCCAAGGGTGGCGGGAGTTCAACGGGCATGAGGGAACGTTCCCCTTCGACGAGTCCCGGGCCGGGCAGGAAGCGCGTGAGCGAGGGCGAAGCGTCCTTGACAGGCGTGCGGACCGCTTCTATCCTCCGCTCGGGCGACGGGTCCATAGCTCAGTGGCAGAGCAACCGGCTCATAACCGGTCGGTCCCAGGTTCGAATCCTGGTGGACCCATAGGATGGACAAACTGTTCGTGTACGTGGACGCAGCGGCGAAAGGGGAGCCCGGCGAAGCGGGGGTCGGGATTGCAGTCACCGATCCGAACGGGGCGGTGATCGATGAGGTCTCCGAGCTGATCGGCCGGGCGACCACCGAGGTGGCGCAGTATCGGGCGCTGATCGAGGCGGCCCGTCACGTCGCGACGCATCATCCGGATTCGGTGATCTTCTTCACCGACAACCAACGGGTCGCCAACCACATCAACCGGGTGTTCGAGCCCCGTGAACCGCACGTTAAGCGATTGGTCGAGATCGCGTTGGGCCTTCTCAATCGCATCCCGCAGTGGCGGGTCAACTACATCGACCGCGACGCCAACGTTCGCGCCCCCCGGCTGGTGGAGCAGGCGTTCCATCAGAGCATCCACGCACAGGTGACCCGCGAACGGATGGAGCTCGTCCTTCTCGCCCGGGCGTCGACGTTGAGCGACGAGGCCATGCAGCGGCTGATTGACTACGCCGAGCGGCTGCAACAGGAAGCGGACTGAGCGATGCGGTTCGTCGTGCAGCGGGTGAGACGGGCGTCGGTCGACGTGGGCAGTGAGCGGATCGCCGAGATCGGGCGCGGGTTTCTCCTGTTGGTCGGGATCGCCCCCGACGATGTGGGGACCGATCTGTCCAGGGCCGCGCGCAAGATCGTCGATCTGCGGGTCTTCGAGGACGATGAGGGGAAGATGAACCGCTCGTTGCGGGACGTCGGGGGAGAGGTCCTTGCCGTTTCGCAGTTCACCCTGTACGGGGACACGCGAAAGGGGCGTCGTCCGAGCTTCGTCAACGCCGCCGATCCGGCGATTGCCGAGCCGCTGTTCGATGCGTTCGTCGAGGCGCTCCGTGAACAGGGGGTTGGTGTCGCGACCGGCCGGTTCGGAGCGAGGATGGCGGTCGACCTCCTCAACGACGGGCCGGTCACGCTTGTGATCGAGGTTGCACCCCCGTTCTCGGTCGGCTAAACTGCGGACCTCAGGGGGTCCCGGCGCATCGACGAGGTCCCGTGCCTTAGGAGGAACCATGGCAGTCCCCAAGTACAGGACGTCGAGGGCGAAGGGTCGTTCGCGGCGCAATCATTGGCGGAAGATGTCACCGATTGCGGCGAGCGAATGTCCTCATTGCCATGAGACGAAGCTTCCGCATCGCGTCTGCCCCCACTGCGGGTACTACAACGGGATAGAGATCGTCGAACACGCCGAGGAGGAGGGCTAGACCTCCTCCGCGTCGGACCGCTCCGATGCATCCTCCGAGGATCGATCGCCCCTGGATATCTTCGTTCGCTTGACCTCGGCTTTGGCCCGCTTCTTCTCGATCTTCGCCCGGGCCTCGAGGCGCGCTTTCTCGATCTCCGGCGCGGGGGAAGGAACCCCGGGTTCGCGATCGGATTGCGCGTTGCGACGTCGTTCGATGAACCGCAACGCGAACGACTTGCCGAATTGACCGATGAACCCGGCGGCGAGCACCAACAGCACCCATTTGACGACGTCCCATACCTGTTCGAGCATCCCGTCGGGGAGAATAGATCAACCAAAGGGGTGGGGCAACCGCGCCGTCTGGATGCGAACCGACCGACATCGCTGTTGACATGTGCGAGATTCCCGTACAGAATGGCACAGGAGCAACGACATGGCGGACCAGAATCCAGGGCAGGCGGTGGACGGAGGGCTTCGCGACCGGTGGCGGGACGTCCTGAGCGCAATCGACGATCGCATCCTCCGCGCCTGTCTCCCGACCGACGTCTCCGCGGTCTCACTCGATGGCGACCAGCTGTTCGTCTCGGTCGACAGCGAGTTCAAGAAGGAGTACTGCCAGCGCAAGCTGGGCAAGCTCCAGGAGGCGGTCATGAAGACGCTCGGTCCCCACGATGTGGTCATCGGCGAGCCGCCGCTCGTCGAACAAGCGCGAGAGCAGGAGCCCTCGCACGGAGCGAACGCTCGAATTCTCGTTCTCGGGGTTGGCGACGGCGGGGTCAATGCCGTGGTGCGGATGCGCGAGGAGCGGCTCCAGGGGGTGCGGCTCGTCGCGGTGGACACCGATCGGCAGGTGTTGGATGCCGCGTCCATCGGGGAGACGCTTCAGCTGGGGATGGACATCACGGCCGGGCGAGGGACCGGAGGGGACGTCGACAAGGGCCGGCGGGCCGCGATGGAGTCGCGGTGGGAGATCGCGAAGCTGGTTCGGGACATGGATCTCGTGTTCGTGACGGCCGGTTTGGGTGGCGGCACGGGGAGCGGCGCCGCGCCGGTCATCGCGGAGCTCGCGAAGGAGGCGGACGCGCTGACCGTCGGGGTGGTGACGAAGCCGTTCTCGTTCGAAGGGACGGTCCGACGGGCGCAGGCGGAGGCCGGACTGGCGCAGCTCCGGCATTCGGCCGACGTGCTGATCGTCATCTCCAACGATCGGCTGCTCGAGACGAACGCCCGCGGACTCCCGATGACCAAGGCGTTCGAGCTGGCCGACGAGATCCTTCACGAAGGTGTGCGCGGGATCTCTGATCTGATCACGATTCGCGGCCTGATCAACCTGGATTTCGCCGACATTCGGAGCGTCCTGGCCGGGGCCGGCGAGGCGATGATGGGGATGGGTCAGGCATCCGGCGATCAGCGAGCCGTGAACGCCGCGAAGCACGCCAGCAGCAACCCGCTCCTCGAGGGAGACTCGATCCGCGGCGCCCGGAAGCTGATCATGAACGTGACCGGTGGGGACGACCTGACGCTGGGTGAAGTCACGGCGGCGGCGGATCACATCCGAAAGGCCGCGGCGACCGAATGCGATCTGGTCTTCGGCGCCGTCGTCCAGCCTGACTTCGACACGGGGGTCCAGATCACGGTGATCGCGGCCGACTTCCAGGAGGCCGACGCGATCGGCCGGGAGCGGAGGCAGCCGGCCCGCCGCGAGCGCATCACGGTCGACAAGAACCTCGACGTCCCCACGTTCCTTCGGCGGGAGCGCGAAACGCGAACCGAGCCGGAGGAGGGAGCATCGAGACGTCGGTGAAACCCCGCGCGGACCGCCGGGTAAGAAGGAGTGCAGCGGGTGGTGAGACATGGGATCGGCCAGCATCTTGGTCTGTGAGGACGAAGCACGGATTGCCGCGCTCCTCGAGGAGGCGCTCGTCGAGGAGGGGTATCGCGTGCGGGTCGTCGCGAACAAGACCGACGCCGAGGATCTCCTCGCGCGGTGGACGCCGGACCTGATCCTTCTCGACGTCATCCTCCCCGAATCGAAGACGGCCGGCTGGGACCTCCTCAACGGGGTTCGCAAGAGAAGCTCGGTGCCGATCATCATGGTGACCGCACTGAGCCGCGCGGACGACCGGGTGCGCGGTCTGCGCGAGGGGGCCGACGACTTCATCTCCAAGCCGTTCCATCTCGAGGAGGTCCTCGCTCGAGTCGAGGCGGTCCTCCGACGGACCCAACCGGCAATCGGGGCCCAGGAACTGGTTATCGACGATGTCCGCAAGGAAGTGCGGCTCGAGGACCGTACGGTCTCGCTGTCGCCGAAGGAGTACCGCCTGCTGAAACTGCTTGCCTCGTCTCCGGGCCGGGTGTTCACGACGCAGGAGATTCTTGAAGAGCTGTGGCCGGGGAGCCCGTACGCCACGGGACAGGACGTGCAGAAGTACGTCTACCTGCTTCGGCGAAAGATCGAGCGGGATCCAAAGGATCCGCAGCTCGTCCTCACGTCCCGCGGATTCGGATACCGCCTCGCGGTCTAGATGTCTCGTATATCCAGGTAGAGCGGCCGTTTGGGAAGCTGATCGGATGCGCACGGGCGGATCATCGTGTGGTAGTGCATCACCTTCTCTGGCACGAATCGGGGCATGTGAGGGAGGAGAGGATCATCCTGATAGACGAACAGGGTGACGATGTCGATTCTGTCCGCAGCGACCGTCCGCCGGAGACGCTGGATCATCCGTTTAAGTAGCCGAACGCCGTCCCTTCCCTCACAGATCGGATCGAACAGCTGCAGATAGGCCAGCTGCTGGCCGACCCTGGGGATCCTGGGCAGAGGGAGGAACTTCGCGAGCGGGTTGAGGAGAAGCCCCATCGCAAGGAGGGAGGCCGGCATCCGGAGAACCCGACCTCGATAGATCTTCGACAGGTCCCACGCGCTCACCTGGGCGGAGGAGTCCCCCCTCTCGATCCGGAAGATCCCCCGCAGGTACCCGAGCTCGGCCCCCCGCCGGTAAGCAGTGCCGAAGTCGCACGGCCGGAGCGAACGCATCCCGACGTGACGATCGAGCCGCTCGATCTCGCTTTCCAGATGCTCCATATGGTCGTCGAATTCGGTGGGGGCCCCGGGCAGGGTCGGGAGGGAAAGGATGTTGAACGTCGCGCCGATCCGGGCGTTCATCTTCGTGACGACCTGCATCGACGCCTGGTTGTCGGACTTGACGTGACCGTAGACGAAGGCCGCGCCTGCGGCTTCGATCTCCTCGAGACAGGCCCGCCACAATCGGAACAGCCCCCGCTTCATGCTGCGACGGTAGGTCGCCTCGCCGCGGAGATCGTAGAAGTAGGCCACCGGCTCGGCGACGCCGTCCAGGAAGACGTCCTTGATTGCAAACGCCATGATCCCGACCACCTTCCCGTCCTCCTCGGCGATCAGGACCTTGCTGCGATCGTGAAGACGTGAGCGATAGAAGTAGTCGTCCCGATCGATGAGGATGGAGATCCCGGTCCCCTGGGGGCTCTGGGCCTCCAGATGCAGCAGCGTCTCATTGTCGGCGTGGGAGGCTTCGCGGATGCGGAACATGCGGATCCTTTCTAGTCTGCGACGAGGAGGGTTCGGCTGGTGCGAGTCAGGGCGCCTTGCTCGTCGATGACCACCAGCGTGACGAGATACGTCCCGGACGCGGAGTAGCAGTGCCTAGGGGTCCACAGACTCTCTTCGGCGCAGGCGTCCGACGTTCCCGGGCAGCTCGTACCATCGCCGAAGTCCCACGCGACATGCGGAATGAAGCCCGAAGGACTGGGGTCGAACGACTCGCGGGCGTCGAGGGAGACGCATCGATCGGGGAGGTGGGCGACGGTGAATCCCGCGACCGGAGGGGCATTCTCCACCCGGATGTCGATTCGGTACGGATCGGAGCGCGCCCCGTCGTCGTCCTCCACCGTCACCACGACGGTGTACAGGCCGTCGTCCGGGAAGCGGACGGTTGGCCCGGAGCCGGTGACCGCCGCGTCGTCACCGAAGTCCCAGAGCCAGCGAGCGATCTGACCATCTGCGTCGCGGCCGGTCGCGGAGAAGAGGACCTCCTCCTCGTCGTCGGGCCGTTCGGGGGCCCAGATGACGCGAGTGATCTGGGGCGGACGGTTGGTCACGTGGACGCTCAGCGGGTCGGACACCGCGGATGCCTCGTCGTCGTCGACGACGCGAACGAGGACGTCGTATGTCCCGTCCTCGGAGTAGGCGCGATCGATCGTCGGACAGGCCGTGGTTTCCTCGAACGCGCCGTCCCCGTCGAGATCCCACTCGTACCGCACGATCGACCCCGAGGGGCTCGGATCCGCCGACCCCGAAGCGTCGAACCCGAACGGCTCGCCGGTCGGTCGGCTCGCCTGAGCGCTCGTGAGTCGGGCGACGGGAGGGAGGTTGCTGACGACGACCTCGGCGTCCGTCGACTGCCGGGCGCCTCCGTCATCGACCACCGTGAGCGAAACCGTGTACGTTCCCGCCTCGTCGAATGCGTGTGCGGGATTCGTCGACGTCGCCGTCGTCCCGTCGCCGAACGTCCACAGCCGCTCGACGATCGTTCCATCTTCGTCCTGCGAAAGGTCGGTGAATTGGAGCGACGCGAGTTCATCGGCTCGGAACGCGGACAGCTGGAACTCGGCGATCGGCGGGCGGTTGACGGGAATCGACTGTGCGTACGGCGGAGAGACCTCTCCGGCCTCATCCACGACCGTCAATCGAACGTCGTAGTCCCCTCCGGCCGTGAACGCGTGATCGACGACCGAGACGTCGGTCTCCGTCTCGTACGATCCGTCCCCGTCGAGATCCCATCGGAAGACGTCGAGTCGGCCGTCCGGGTCGCACGATCCGGATGCGTCGAGTCGGACGGGCTCGCCGACGATGGGCCGCTCCGGGTACCAAGTGAATCGCGCCGTCGGCATGCGGCTCGCGATCGTCAGCGATTGCGTCTGCACCGCGGCCTCGCCCTGGTTGTCCAGCACCCGGAGGCGGATCGTGTACCTCCCGGACCGGTCGTACGTATGGAGCACGTCGGCGCCCGACGCGGCGACCCCGTCGCCGAGATCCCACTTCCGCTCCACAATCGGTCCGTCGGGGTCGCTCGACTCGTCCTGGAAGCGTACCGCGCTCCCGGCCCGGAAGACCCGGTCCGGCGCGAGGGAGATGATGCTGAAGTCGGCCACCGGCGGCGAAGCGAGCTTGACCGACACGGTTCGAATGAGTTCGGATTCGCCGCCTTTGTCATCGGCCAGCGTCAGGACGACGTCGTACGTGCCGGGATGCTTGTAGGTGTGAGATGCGGTTTCTCCTGTCCCGGTCGCGCCGTCGCCGAAGTCCCATCGGTAGGACGAGATCCGATCGTTCTCGTCGTAGGAGCCGGTGGCATCGAAGGTGGCAGGGACCCCCGGCTGGGGGGCGCGGGGCTCGCACACGAAGGTCGGCATGGGGGGCACGTTGAATGTCGCATTGCCCTGACCGGGCGTCCCGCGGATGGGACGCGCCGAGGTCGTCGGGGAGGGGTCGGCCGTCGAACTCGCCCACGCGTCAGGGCCGTCGGGCAGGCGGGCGTCGCGCCGCTCCATCGACGCATACGCGGGGTCGCCGTGCGCGTCGGTCCCCGCGGGCCACAGGGACGGGGCCCCTTCCGGCGCGTTGGCGGAATCGGCGAGCCGGCGGTCCGGGTCGTACAGGTAGAGGGTCTCCCCGGCGTCGGACAGCGCGCCCTCGTAGAGGAGATCGGCGGGCACGTCGGGTACGGACCCGTCGTTCCCGCGCTCGAGAAGGAAGAACCCAGCCGCCGGATCCTCGCGGTCGCGCGGCTCCAGGAGCCCGTCGAGGACGATGTCCGGAGACCCGTCCGACGAAACCAGCCTCCATCCTTCGAGGTCGACCGGCTCAGACGAGGCGTTGAACAGCTCGATCCACTCGGCGGTCGGACTCCAGCTGGCCCCCGCCCAAGCGACCTCGTTGATGAAAATCGGTCCGGACGCCGGCTCCGAGGCGGCGGCGCCAATCGAGGCCAGCACGCACCCCGCGATCACGATTCCTGCTGCGATGGGCTGTCTCATCGATCGTCCTTCCGTGCTTGACCGGGAACCTCCCTACGCGAGGCCGGCCCAGGGTAGCACAACCGGACCGGCGGTCCAACTCCCGTCCTGCAAGAGCCGCCCGCCGAGGACGGCGCTCACTCCGCCGGGGATTCGGCCGCTCGCTTTCGGTCGTTCCGCTCGTATGCCTCGATGATCTTCGCGACCAGCGGATGGCGGACCACGTCCGTCTTGTCGAGTCGGATGAACGCGATCCCCGGGATCCCCTCGAGGATCTGCTGGACGGCGATCAACCCCGAGAGGCGTTCCTCGAGGTCGACCTGGGTGACGTCGCCGGTGATGATCGCCTTGGAGTGAAACCCGAGGCGCGTGAGGAACATCTTCATCTGGGTCGAGGTGGTGTTCTGGGCCTCATCGAGGATGACGAAGCAGTTGTTCAACGTGCGGCCGCGCATGAACGCCAGGGGGGCCATCTCGATCCGACCGTGTTCGATCAGCTTCTCGAACTCGCCGACAGGGATCATGTCGAAGATGGCATCGTACAGCGGGCGGAGGTAGGGACTAACCTTGGCCTGGATGTCCCCGGGAAGGAACCCGAGTTCCTCTCCGGCCTCCACGGCGGGACGGGTGAGGATGATTCGCTTGACCTCCTCTCGCTTCAGATAGTCGATCGCCATTGCCACCGCGAGGTACGTCTTTCCGGTCCCCGCAGGGCCGATGGAGAACGTGATGTCGTTCTCCCGCACCGCGGTAACGTAGCGATGTTGACCGACTGTCTTGGCCCGGATCTCCTCTCCCCAGTGCGTGATGCGCACGACGTCCGAGAGGACGCCCTCCACCCCGATTCCCGCCTGGATCTGCGCGATCAGATAGCGAACGTCGGCGACGGACGGCGTGTGGCCGCCCTGAACCAGATTCAGCAGCTTCTCGAACAGGTAGCGAACCTGTTCGACCTCCCCGGCCTCGCCCTCGATACGGATGGTCTCTCCGCGGGCCAGGATCTGGGCTTCAAACGCTTCGTGAATCTCCTTGAGATTGCGGTTGTACTGCCCGAGGAGGGCGGTCGCCTCGGCGTTGTCGTTCAGCGTGATCTCGGCGTGAGCCTGTTCGTTCAATCGATCGTTCCCTCCAGATGCTCATTCCCCACGGCGACGATTCGGACCGGGCGGACACAGCCGACAGGGATTTCCTCCTCCGAAATGAAGTGGACGTAGACGTAATCGCTCGTGTAACCGCGCCACGTGCGTCCTCGGCGCTCCTCGACGAGGACATGGTCTGTCGAACCGATCCGCTTGTCAAGGCGCCTCCGACGATCGGTCCTCCAGTGGCGGGCGAGGGCGTCGGCACGCACACGCTTCGTCCGTTCGGGGACCTGCTCCGAGAACGTCGCTGCCGCGGTCCCGGACCGCGCGGAGTAGCGAAAGGGGTGGAGATTCACGAACCCAACCGTCTTCACGATGCGGCACGTGTTGGCGAACGCCGCGTCGTCCTCGCCTGGAAAGCCGACGATCACGTCCGTCCCGAACGTCGCGTGCGGGAGGGCCCGTCGGGCCGCGTCGATCGCTTCGAGGTAGTCGGCCACGGTGTAGCCGCGTCCCATGCGGCGCAGGACCCGATCGTCGCCACTCTGAAGGGGGACGTGGAAGTGCGCACAGGCACGGGGGTCCTCGGCGAAGGCGTCGAGGAGCGCCACGGACAGTCCCGACGGATTGATCGAGGCGAGCCGCAGGCGGCGCAGGCCGTCGATCGCGAGAACGCTTCGAACGACATCCGCGAGGGTTCCGTCGCCCGGGGCGTACTGAGATAGGTTGATCCCGGTCAGCACGATCTCCGGGAAGCCGGACCGAACCAGCGAGGCGGCCTCCGCGGCTGCCGCATCGACGGGTTTGTTTCGGGGGCGCCCCCGTACCAGGCGGGGGCGGCAGTAGGCGCAGGCGCCGGAGCAGCCGTCCTGGACTTTCAGGTACGCGCGGACGCGGCCGGGGTCTCCCGTGCCGACCTCATGGTCGATCGGACCCGGCTCGGCGGCCGGAAGCCGTCCGGTTTCGCCGAAGCGTGCTCGCTGGACGGCCTCGACAATCCGAGGCTTCCAGGCGTTGCCGGCGAGGAGATTGGCCTCACCGAACGACGTCCACCCCTGCGCGACGGCCTCGGCGAGGCAGCCGATCAGCACGATTCGGCTGTTCGGGTGCTCGCGGCGGATCCTGCGGGCCGCCTGGCGGGCCTTGCGGTCTGCCAGGGCGGTCACGGTGCAGGCGTTCAGGACAAAGACGTCGGGGACGTTGCCGTCGGTGGACGGGCTCCGATCCAGCAGGCGGCCCATCATAGAGCTGTCGTACTGGTTGGCACGGCAGCCGAACGTGACGACATGGACACGCGATTCGGGCATGCTAGCTGTGGCGCTCGACGGTGAACCGCCGCAGCCGGTACGGCTCGTCCTCAGTGATCCCGGCCTTGCGGCGGGCGATGTCGATCTGATCCTCGACGGAGTCGACGCCCGGAAGGTCGGGCAGCAGGAGACCCCGCTTCCATCCGCTCTCGACGAGGACGCCGTACCGCACGGGATCGAGATCGGTCGCCTCGCACGGCTCCGGGCCGGAGAGGACGTCGACCGAGAGGGTTAGGTCGTCGAGTTCATCCGGCCCGATCGGTGGGAAGCGCGGGTCCGCCGTCGCGGACTTGATCGCGTTCGCGATCAGCTCCTCGGCGACAGTCGGCTCGGTCGGGAAGAACGTCCCGATGCAGCCGCGCAGCGCGCCGCGCTTCTTGATCGAGACGAACACCCCGGCTGATCGATCCATCCCCGGCGGAGGGACGGAGGGAGGAGCGATAACGCGACTGTCGGTGACGAAGGCGCGGACAGCTCGCTCGGCGAGCTCGACGTACGGATCGGTCGTACGGGAACTGCTCGTTCGCTCCATACCCCAAGCATACTCCACGCCGTAGGACCGTCAACCGGGGCACGGGACCCCGAGAACGGCGTAGGCATGAGGAAGATCGGTTGACAATCCGGGGTCCGTGTGATAGCGTCGTCTTGAAGGGGGAGCATGAGGGGGAACCCAGTACGGAAGCAAGTTCTTGTCATCGCGTCCGTCGCGCTAGTAATCGTGGCGGGGGCGGTCGCTTGGTACGTGCTCACGCAGCGTCCTCTGGGGTCGATTCTGGAGCAGGGGGAGCGGACGAACCTGCTCGTCATCGCTCAGGACGGGACCGGCACTGCTGGGGCGATGGCCGTTCTCAGTCTGTCCAGCGACGATCTCGTCTTCCTGTTGGTACCGACCGACGTGCGCGTCAAGGCCGACAACGGGGGGGTGGCGCCCGTATCGTCCATCCTCTCCGAAGGAGGGCCGGAGGAGGGGACCCGAACGGTGGCCGAGCTACTCGGGATCGAGCTCCCGTTCTACGCCGCGTTCGATCGCGCGCTGTTGGAGGGGTGGATCGATTCGTTCGGCGGGGTGACGGTTCCGTTGGACGAAGCGGCAATCTACGCCGACGGATCGGTCGAACCTGCGATGCGGGTGGAGATGCGGCCGGGAGGCCAAGCATTGGCGGGTCGCGAGGCCGTCGCCTTCGCGGTCTCGCCGAGCCTAGCGGGGGACGTGGGCCGGCTTGCGCGTCAGGCGGCGTTGCTTCGAGCCGTCCTCGAACAAGGCGTGCGCGCTCAATCGACCGGCACCCTGCGATCGGGGATCCGGGCGGACTTCCCGTCCATCCGGACGAACTGCACGCTGGAGGACCTGTTCCAAGTCGCCGAGGTGCTCCACGGCGTTCCGGAAAGCGACGTACACGCCCTGAGTCTTCCCACGCAGACGGTCACCAGCGACGGAGAGACCGTCGTCGAACCGAAGATCGTCGAGACGGAACGGATCGTCGCTACGTCACTCAAGGGGCTCGATCTCCTGACGCCGGACGAGGTCAACGTGGCCGTGTTCAACGGCAATGGAATCCGAGAGATGGCGAGCCGCACCGCCGCGTACCTTCGCGCTCGCGGTTTCGCGATTACGCGGATCGGGAACGCGGACTCGTTCGACTACTCCCCGAGCTACATCGTGGTTCTGACCGACGAGGCGAAGGCGTGGGTCGTGCGGGACGCCCTTCCGCCGAACGAGGTCCGGATCGTCTTCCCTGAGACGTTCGAACAGAGCTACGCTGCGCTGCAACCGTACGTCCCTGTCGGGACGGACCTCCTGTTGATCGCAGGGCAGGGAATGGCGCTCGAATGACCGACGAACGAAGCCTCATCCGGGAGGCGGTCCGACTGATCGAGGATCGAAAAGGCGAGAACGTGGTGTTGATCGACCTCTCCGACGTCTCGATCCCGACCAGCTACTTCCTTGTGGTCGGCGCCGACAACCCGGTGCACGCCAAGGCCCTGATCAACGCGTTGCGCGAGGGGCTGCCGGTCAAGCCGAGCCGAAGCGAAGGGGTTTCGGAGCGCAAGTGGGCGGTGCTCGACTACGGGGACATCGTCGTGCACATCCTCGAGAGGGAGGCGCGGGAGTTCTACGACATCGAGTCCCTGTGGGCCGATCACCTGGTCGACATCCAGGCGGTCACGTCCGACTCCTAGTGTCGCGTCTGGCAATTGAGTGACGGAAGATGGCCTCAACGGGCTTGGTCCACTGGAACAGCTTCGCCTCCTGGTTGAACTGCTCGATGTAGGCGATCAGCTTCGCTACCAAGTCTTGTTTCGATGGAAACCGTCCCCGGCGTAGAACCTTTGCCTGCACGAGATTGAACAGCACCTCGATCAGGTTCAGCCACGACGAGTAGGTCGGGATAAAGTGGAAGTTCACGCGCTGATGCCTCGGCTGGCTGTGCCAGTCTCGCACTTCCTTGGATCGGTGGGTGATGACGTTGTCGAGAATGACGTGCAGCTCTTGCTTGGGATAGGTCCGCAACAGCTGGTTCATGAACTTGATGAACTCGCGCGAGCGGTGGCGATTCTCAATGCGAGGGATCACCCGACCTGCATCGACTTCCCAACGCCGCGTACAGCTCAGCTGTACGGTGCCGTTTCGCTTGTAGTCGTGGGAGTGCCGCTCGATCTGATCGGGCCGCATCGGCAGCATCGGCTGCGTGCGATCCAGTGCCTGGATCTGTGTCTTCTCATCGACACACAGCACAACCGCGTTCTCTGGAGGGTTCAGGT
>Ga0180433_10004928_pt1 | contig 18461 bp, 11 predicted proteins | sample SS_ome_8_FD_132980 | JGI IMG/M metagenome (GOLD analysis project Ga0180433, IMG submission 132980) | Hypersaline lake sediment archaeal communities from the Salton Sea, California, USA - SS_1_D_1 metaG | ecosystem: Environmental > Aquatic > Non-marine Saline and Alkaline > Hypersaline >... | reverse complement strand
TTCTTGTTATTATCAATTCTTAGATCTAAAATAATCGTTTTAGCTGAATTTAATGTATAATTGTAGTAGTCTAGATAAATACCTGGACCACCAACTCCTTGATCGGAAGAATTAATATAGAATTGATAACGTAGCGATGGTGTAGCCCAAATAGTAATGTTATATGTTATCTCTCTTAAAAACCAAAACACTAAACCTGTACTTTCACCATACGCATTACCATTTAAATCTGTTTTTAATGAACCGTAATCCATGACTAGTGTATCAGTATCAGGGCCATTATAAGTGCCATTTACAGATATTCTTACACTTAAAAGCGCTTGTGGTGCCCAATAAGTATGGTCCTGAATTTTAATGTTCAGTTTTGACATGTTTGTTTGTATTTTTTCCGTATGTGCAAATGTTAAAACAACTTCTATTGTACCATTACATTGTGTTATATTATTACCAGTAAGTTCAAATCGAACTCCATAAACATTAAATGTTTCTTCTTCAGCAGTATAATATATAAATTGGTCTTGGGTAGTTACAAATGACGGGAGATAACTCTTAGACTCTTTTGATCTATAACCCGATTCGTCCATATACCAAATTACGACACTTGTCATATTGTCATCCATATCACTAAAGGTGATAGTAGTATCAATTACGCTTGTTTCTCCGGGATTACCTAAACTAGAACCCTCCAAAAATGTATCTTTATTCACTTCATAAGTAAACGCCCCTTGAACATCAGAATTTTCTTCTAGTACATAATATTTATGAACATTATTCTTACGTTCTGCTTGAGTTGAGTTTAATAAAGTGCCTACAGAAGGATCTTGACTATCAGGATGAATGTCAGGATTAAGATAATACACCTCATAGTCATAATGAGATCGATTATCCCATGTGAAAGAAGTTTCACCCGAGCTATCAAGCGTGAGGTTAGCAAGTTTAGTTGAATCACTATCTTTAACGATTACATAGCCGTGTGTTAATGGGTCTCCATCGAAATCCGTGACTTCAAAATCTATCGTCCAGAGATCGACGTTTATAGTTGTTGTATATATTAATCCACTATATTCTATTGCCCCTCCCACTTTGCTACTATTATAAACTTGAATTTCACGAACTTTTGAATCTGGAAGTGTTTTCGTATAATTTACAGTTATTGTGTAATTACCGTATGAAATATCTTCAAATAATGCCGTTCCATCGGTAGCTGTTGTTATATTCTTTATATAGGCTCCAGTCGTGTAATTCCACAAATAGACTGTGGCTTTTTGGTCAGTAATTCGCCTTCCATCAACGTCCTTTACTTCTACAGTAACCGTTGCAGCTCGTATTCGCTCTTCTTTGAATTCATATATAAGAGCACGGTCTTGTTTCATCCAATTTATCTCATCATCGGAAAGATCGTAATTATATATTCTCATCTCGTCTAAGTATGCATTTGTACACTGACTTGCAACAAAACCTCCTCCTACGGCATCTTGTTCTTGTCCAATTATTAGACCGTTTGGACGGATATTCAATGGAGTGCTTGGTGTGCTATAAATTAAACCAGCATTTGAAAAACTAGATGTTCCATCACTATAAAGCGTTTCGTGGGTTGTAGTAGTCCTTCGAAAGACATAAAACCGCCAATCTTGAATGGTTGGTGCTCTATACAATAAGTAATTGTCTCCCCCGCTTGTTCCCACACCAGCATAACCAGAGAAGAAATATTCTGTTCCTGTTGAAATTCGTTTTGCCCAAAAAGTTATTGTATATGTTGTCAATCCCTGCAGTAATGTATAAGGTGCGTCAATGTAGCCAGTAGTTTGCGAATCGTTAAATTTTAACGATTTACCATAATGGCTATCATCATAGTATCCTACTGTTGATCCTAAACCTTCAAGGATTCCATCGTGATCGTAAGCACCAGGATTTACGACTTGATGTCCCATTTTATCTTCAACTGTACCCGCAACCAAGTCATTATCAAAAGAATACCATCCCATTCCAAAATCGAACTCTTTATAATAAGTCGCATCAAAGTCACAGGTTTGATTACCGTAATATAAATAAGTGTCGAAATCACTTGTTTGCGCACTAATGTTGGTCTTAAACCAAATTCTTACCGTAGTGCCATCTTTAGTACAATAATATTCTCTTTGAACCCCATTTTCAACGATTCGAATGTCACCTAAATCTGGTTGCATTTTATCTGAAACCCAGTCAATTTCTATATAAGTACGCCAATTAGTTAAATTTTCATCATAGGGATTAGTTAAATTTATACATCGTCTATATTGAAAATCACTATTCCACCAGTCATCTAATCCCTCGCCAGCGCTAGTCAATGGAGCGATTAAATCCGGTATATCGTCAATTTCAGAACCATCATCATCACTAATAACTCCCGTTTCAAAAATAATCAATGTATAGTAAGAACTCGTCATAAATGCCAATAGAAAAACCATCGATAATAATCGTCTTTTTGTGCTTTTATTTTTTTTCATGTATAATTACCTATGTTATTTTTCTCTTATTGATTTTTTTTTTAAATTTTCAAAAAGTTGATAAAATAGTCTTAGAAATTGTATATAAACTTTTGTCAATAGCAAATTGGGATTTAACTGGTAAAACAAGAATAGAAATGAAAGATATTCAAAAGAAAAATTGAAAAAAAAAAAGATATTAAATAAGTAAGTAAAAAAATTTACTCTTCTGGTTTTTTAGATTTTTTAACTTTCTCTGCTTTTCCAGCTGACTTCCCTGATGCTTTTCGCGTAACATAAGCATCTTCAAGTACTTTAAGGTATTCGATGAGAACTTGATCAGCCTTGGATTTCGTGTCGTGCTCTGCCTTAACTACTCGCATCATGTATTTTGGAAAGACGAGGTTAAGGTAGAAATCGCAAAGAAGTGCGTAGTACTCGTTATTCTGTTCGTCTTGAAACACCTGGATCATCTGTCCGTCCCAAAGGTCCTTTAGCACCTCATCAACGTCGTCAACGCCTTTCTTTTTAAGCTTCTCAAGATCATTCTTCGTAACTATTGCAGTTCTCAACAATCTGATTGTCTCATATACTTGCGGGTCGTTAAGAATGGCTATGACTCTTAGATTGTCCTCTTCAGATGGTCGATAACTTTGGAAGAACTTCTTACACTCAGTTTGGTAATCTCCAGCAAGTTGAGCCGGTAAACCTCTTTCTGATGGATTAGCTAAAAGTTGCGTTGGCGGCATTCGTAGCATCAAGATGTCATTTGTAAGGAAGATTAACTCCGAGGGCATGCCCTTTACCGAAGCTTCCTTTATCATATCTCGTTTAATGAGATCAATTAAGACACCTTCTAAATCAACGAATCCTGATTTATACTTATCTTTTAACCACACCATCAATTCTGACTTGGAAACAACACCCTCATCGCGTAAACGGTTGATTATCATCCGTTTAATCTCGTCCTGATATGTTATCGCAAGTTGCTGTTCAGCATTCAAGGTTGGATACACGGACAATCGACGGAAAAGGTTAGGGATCATGTTTACGTAGGAATCATCGTCAACATTTTGCAAAATAACCCTCGACGCATCTGCCATTCCGCCTTCGTAGGCATCTGGATCGTCGTCCAGGTTTAACAACAAGAGTATGTAATACCCTTTCTCTGGACCCGTGTAATATGATGCAATGTTCAACGAACCGACCATTAAGCTTATCATCCCTGATTCACCACTATACTCGTGCGTGCTGTACACTTGCATAAGCGTTTTATCCGTGATGTTAATTTCTTCTGGGTATTTAGCTGTTATTTCGGTTCCTATTCTCTCGTCCCATTTCATTACTACTAATCCTACTGGCATTATGTTCCACCTCCTCCAATATCTTTGCTTTTCAAATCTGGATCTGGCACTATTTTACCTTTCTTCTTGCTTTGAACACCAAGGATGTCTTCTAATGAAAGTCCTAACGAAGTCCATTTATCTCCTAGAAGCTTGACGGTAAATTCGTCTTTCGGAGGATATATTAACGATTCTCCGATTTTACCTTTAGATTCAATGGCTTTACGCGCTGCTTTAGTTTTCTTCACGAATGTTGGAATCCTACGCAGTTGAATAGTCCTATATGTTACCAAACTACCAACGACAGCTATAATCGCTCCTACTATCATCAAGAAATAGAATGTTGGCATTCCCGGAAATATTTCAGGCATTCCTACAACGATTGTAACTGGTATGGATTTAGTTTCGTGGTCCTCTTTTACCATATAGATTGTTCCTGTTAGCGTTAATGGCATTATGAATGTATTATAGCGCGTTGTACTGAAAGATAATCTATATTGACCGGGACTACCAGAGATAGGCTCGATTGTTATGTTTTGACCATCAGTGGTTATCAAGTACATTGAAACTCCCGTCAAGGATACAGAATTATTTGAAGAATCCGTGAGAGTGAATGTTAAACCTAAAGTCGTACCTTGAATACCTGACAAGTAGACTGATGTCGCATCGCAATCTATGGGTCTTTTGTTTATTGTCAATGGTATTGACACGTATTTAAATCCATAGTTGGTTTTGTAGATGTTTACATCGACTTGATAGTTTCCATCAGACATCGTTTCAGTATCCAGGTCTAAAACGTGATATCCCTCTGCTGTTTCTATTAGAGTTCCAGTTCCCTCATTACCCGTGCCAGACAATCTATTATTATTTTCGTCTAATTTGTGCCATTCATAGTTTCTGATGGTTAATGAGGTTAATCTTGTATTTGCCCGACTATCATTGTATTCAAAGGTGAAATTATATGCCTGATATACCCATATGGAAGTCTGACTTGTAATAGATGGAGATGTGGATCCATTAAGAGTTGTCGGCGTATTATCAATAGTAATTATAAACAAGTAATCCGTTTGAGATGTATAATTTTCGTATGTAGCAGTAACGTAAATGTTGTATGTACCCGTATAGTCGGCTTTAGTAGTGTCGAATAAGAAGTAGTAATAATTTGTATTTAATGGATCAACAGATATTGCTTGAGCGGTTTCATAAGTCCATTTATAAGTAAAGGATTCCGCTGGTAAAAGAGCATCAGTGTCGTTATTGTAGTATCTTATGGAAATGTTGAAAGCATCGCCATAGGTCGCCGATAGTTCGTATTGAGACAATTGATTCCTTGATATATCTGTTTTTGAAGTATAATTATACAATCCAATGTTTGTATCTATAGGATCTATTGAAATGGTGATACTCTCTTCGGGAGCGTTTTTAAATCCAATTTTTTGTCCATTAAACTCTACAATATAGGTTTCTCCCGCATACCCTGCAGAAAAGTAATCTGAATCAATCAAGTAGGAATAATTTCCATTCGCATTAAAATCCATGTTTTCTTCTAATAATACAGGATTCCCAATATCCATGCTCTTAAAGGTAATAGTAACGATTGCAGCGGCTGGTTCAGCGCCTGTTCCTTGATAAAACCAATCGCTACCTCCATTTGTAGAATACCTGTAGTTTAAAGAAAAGTATATGTCTTCTCCCCAGGTGACTAAATAATCTGCAATTAATGAATTATTTTCAAACTCCGTAATTCTATCTTGAAAATTTAGAGCCAATTTTAATAATATCGTAGATCCTGCTGTTAATGTATAATTGTATCCCCATGGATATGAACCACCCTCCCCATAGAGCGTATTTTCTGGTTTATCAACTTGCTCAGACTCGTTTACATAAAATCCTTGTTTTTCCGTAATGATCCATAACGTAATGTTATAGACTTTTCCTGTCCTATACCAAAAGACTAAATCATTGTTGCCTTGGCCAAGAGCAGTTCCATTCCCATCTACTTTCAATTCGACAATCGTGTCACTGGTTTTATTATAGCTAATTCTTACTTTTATTCCCTCAGCGGGCGTGGTTAAAGTTTCATCGAACACGCTAATGTTTAATTTAGCTAACGGAACAGTTACCTGTTCAGTATAAGCCCAAGTAATGATAACTTCGGCGAGACCATCCATAAAAGTAGAATTAACTCCATCAACATCAAATCTGATTCCATAGACATTTTCCGATACGTCTTCTCCTAAATTATACAATGCGGAAATATTATCGCCAACGGGTTCTTCCTTGGCATAAAATTGTTCACCGAGTCCAATTTCTCTTATATAATACATATCAATGGAGTTGATGGTTTGCATGTTAGTAAAGTTTAATCTAGCATCAATTACAGTATAGCTTCCTCGAACTCCAGGACTTGAATCTTTTACATAAGTTGTCTTTATGATTTCATAATCTGTACCGGGGGTACAACTATTATTATTCACTTGATAAATAGCAGTATTATTTTCTCGCAGTACTGTACCATAATATACTGCTTCTGGGCTAAATGATGCTCCATAATCAGTATTTTCGTAATACACAACGTAATTGTAGCCGGATGCATTCCTCCACACAAATGTAGCTTCGCCGTTCCCATCAAGCGTGAGCTTTTCTAATTGCCCTTCTGCTGTGGTATTTACCATGATGTATCCATAATCGAGTGGTACATCGTCTACATCCTTTATTTCAAAGTCAATCGTCCAGAGATCGCAATAGGCATCCATATTTACAACAATTCCCGTAAATGATATTTCGCCTCCAGCCATCGTTCTCGTATCGTACACTGTTTCATTTTTATAGGAAGGTGCTCCTAAAAGATAATAAATCGTAACGTTATAATCGCCAAAAGGTACTTTTGGGAATATAGCTTCTCCATTTGAATCAGAAGTCGTATTTGCTAACACGCCCGAGATGTTTAATAGTTCATCTCCGTCCCATAAGCAAACATAGGCTCCTTCCACGGTTCTACCATCAATATCTTTCACGTTTATTGTAACAGCTGAACCTCGCTCAACTAGATCCAGAAGTTCAACATCCATTTCATAATAATTAGCCAACCACGCAACATCGTTAGCTTCTATGGAATGATTGAAATACCTGAGTTCGTCCATATATCCAGTATAATATCTATCATTGTTTCCTGAATTATGGTCAGCATAATATTGAGTCGCTTCGGAACCATCGCCAATGATTCCCCATCTGCTTAAACCTTCATCATCTCCTAGGGCTAACCCTGCAAATGCATTTGAATAAGAACCGTCGGGATCACCATCAACATATATACGAACGGTACTTCCATCATAGGTAACCGCAGCGTGATGCCATGTATCATCACAGACTTGCTGACTACCGTCAAAATCCTTGATATCGTCTTGTCCCGCTGCTTCACAATTTGCAGCAGCTCCCGAAAATCCAAGCCTTTGATTATTAGGATCAACATAAAAGTTAAAATACTCAGACCTATCGTAATCAAAAAAAGCCCAATTATTTGTCCAATCTCCTCCTGTTTCACTAGTTCTGAAGAAAAGACTGAGCGTTAACTCAGGTATCACGTTAGCTCCGGTATAATAAAGACTATTATTTATTCTAAAAATTTGAGAGAGTGAACCTGTAAATTGCATGCTATAATCACCAACGGCTTTCGTTGATGTTACGTAATTTGCTTCATCTGGATTTGCTGTACTATCATAATACCACGCGTCAGCAGTTTGCATCTTATCTTTCGCAAAATCAGTTGTTTCAGCATCTTCAAAGTCATACCATAATAATCCTCCCGGGTTGTCTTCTTGATGATAAGGACCTCGCCATGTTATCGATGAATTACCAATATACATGTAAGTATCATAATCTGATGTACCCTCTGTGGAGTCCACTTGAAACCACACGGTGGCACGACCTGGTGATGGATAATCCTTGTCCACGTAATATTTTCTTTCAACATTGTTTTCTACTATTCTTAGGTCTGTAAGATCAGAGCGTATTCTCCCGGCAGACTCTAATGAAGTATAATCAAATTCAATGCTAATATAATTGTCTGATAAGTTATATGCTCCTGGATTTGTTACATTAATGCAATATCGCCATTGATAAGTCTCGTTCCACCAAGGATCCTCTCCAACTTGAGCGATGGTGGGGATGGATTCAACCTCAATATCTGGTTCAATCTCATTAACTATTTTAGCTTCTATTATTCCACCGTTCAAAGATGAAATCGTTAGAAAAGAGCTCATCGTGATAAACAACATCAAAGCAATTGAAATGTAGTGTTTTTTCTTTGTATTTGTTATTTTCATTTTTAAAAACCTATTTTTATAACATGTTTTTTGTTTTATATACTCAAAAAATAATTTGTATTAACAATAGTAATACCAATTCGAGTATATAACTTTTTTTTATGCAAATTTATAAAGGTAAAGATATAATAAATTACGAATATATAAATTTGTACTAATACAAAATGGATTTAGAAGTGTAAAAAAACGCATTGAATGGGAGAAGAGCTTCCTATACATGAAAAAACAAATTAAAGCCTCTTTTTTAAAAGTAAATAAATTCTTCTTTTTTTTGGATTATTTGGATTATCTATTACGAAATTACCATGGAAATTGGTATTTTCAGCGATAATCTTTCCGATTTCTTCCATTATGTCATTGTTTTTAGGATAAAATTGGAAAACAGCTTTAGAATTCGGTTTTAAGATTTTATATAGCGATTGAGATAAGTTAACGAGCCTTTCTTTCATCATTATATTATTTATCTCTCTATAAATCCATTGCAATGCCGAAATTGAAACAATGGCGTCAAAAATATCGCATCGAAATGGCATGTAACACATATTCGATACAATCGGATTAAGATCCTTAATATCGTAAAAATGAAGGAATTCAGATATTAGATCGAGAGCGATTACATCGTGTCCTATTTCTTTCAAGTAAATAGAAGTAAATCCTGGTCCACAACCCGCATCAAGTATTAAAGATTTCTCTTGTTTGAGATCAAGTATTTCTAAGGCTCTTATCGTTATTTTTTCTTGAATTCGCATGATGCTTTTTGATCTGGCGTACCACGAGAGAGTTTTTCCTTGAAAGTAATCAGAAACCTTCTCGTACATTTCTTCTGGTCTTTTATTCTTCACATTAAAGTAATATCCATCGCTCACTTCATAATAACCTTTGCAAACTAAATATTTCAAGAAGCACTTTTAAAAATAATTAAGTAGTCATTTAAAATCATAAATTTTATTAGATTTTAATTATTTATTAATTCAAGCAGCTATATTAAATACTTCATTATAATAAATTCGTGATAAAGCATTGTCAGAAAAAGAAGAGAAATTATTGGTAAGAAAGGCCACCATAAATTTGAAAAGGAAATATGGAAGAACAAAAAAAATCGATGTAGTCGAAAGAGACGCCTTCATTCCAGTTGCTCTTGAAAAAGAAATAAGGGAAAACATCTTAAAAAAGAAAGCAATACTAGCTACTGATATTTCAGTAAAATATGATATACGAGTTTCAGCGATAAAATTGCTCTTAAAGCAATATGAAGAGGAAGGATTGATTAAACTCTTAGATCCCTCGTTAAAATTAAAAATTTATGTGCCTTCTTAAAACATAAAGGTTAACTACTATTTTGTCCTTAATCACAATAAAAAGTTTTAACGAGAAAAATACTTCTCTATAACTATAAACCACGCAGATGTAGCCTAGCTGGTAAGACGCCGGCTTCGAGCGTGCAAGTTTCGACCGAGAAAGCCGGTGCGCGTGAGCGTTCGGGGGTTCGAGTCCCTCCATCTGCGCTTTATTCTATTAGTCTAAATTATTACACGAATAAGCTTTTTATATGTCTTTCATGTAAATTATGAGTGACGTTTTGAGAAATTACATCCTCGTATGTTTTTAACGCCTTTATAAATCGTGAACCCATTTCTGCAGCGATTTTGTACCCTACATGGAGCAATTGTCGGAAATCTGGGTTAAAACTCGAGCAAGATAAATCGTGACGTAAGGTATTTATCACTTTTCCACTACTCCAGGTATTTACGTCTTCAGGGAGGGGTAAATTCCTTTTATTAATATCTATAACTGTTTCATAAGGTAAACATAATTCATCATAACGATTATAAGCTTTAGCATAGATTTCTTTTACAAATTCCAATCCTTCTCCTCCTGCCATTGCTAATCCTATTAGTTCTTCTAACCACGTGGTTCCCGCAGTCTTTAAATGGATTCCTGCGTCAAATTTCTTGATAGCTTTATTAATGACGCCATATATAGAGAATTTATCACTACCAGAATGTATGCTTAGCTTTAAGTTATCAGGTAAGGAGAACTCTTTAACTGCGTGTTGAATCAATGCTAATATCATTTCAAATTCTTTCCTAAACTGGGTAATATCTCCAATAAAATCCACGCCCTTAATAAATTTTCCATGTAATCTTGGAGCAATTGTTTGGATTGGAATCTTTTCTTCTGCAATTGCAGCAAGGATAAAAAAAATTTCAATTGGAGTCTGAGGTTCGTTCGTTTCATCCATCGAAATTTCAGTGATAAAATTATCCTTCCCTTTTTTCTTTTCTATCTTGCGATAAATTTTTCCCGCTTCTTTTATTGCAAGAAGATACTTTTCTGCAATTATATTTAAAAGGTCATTATTAACTATTAGTAGCTCATCAAGTTTTAGGATCTTCATGTTTCCCTTAAATTTTTCACACTTTTCAACAAATTCTTGTATTGCCTTATCAGTAGCTCTTTGTCCAATGAAATCTGCTACATCAAGTGTAAAAAAGTTACAAGAGTCAATAAAAATGTCAACATTAGAGAGGTTCACATGATCAGCATCTATATAATAATTTCCATTCCAATTTAAATCCTTTATTGCGTTCTGAGCTTCGCTTAAAACATCAGAAGGAGTGGTCCCTATAATCTGGTGTTCCCTGTGCGACTTGTTCCATACAATTGCAATGTCTAAATTTAATTCTCGAGCTTTCATTATTGCTTTTAATTGGGCTTTCCCCTGGCAACCAAACCTATCTCCTGTACCAATTGAATATTTTTGTAGCTTCATCATGTTAAATCTTTACAAGTTGTTTTTCACTTTACTTATTACAAAATGAATTAATATATATTGAGATAAAAAGAATTAGAAAAGAATCATTAATCGAAAAACTAACTTCATTGAATGATCTGCAGGATGATATTTTCCATTTGCGGTTTTGCCGATTCAATCTTGTCTAATATATTTATTGTTTCTTCTAAATCAGCTTCGTCTTCTTCTATGATGAACAACAAATAAAACGGCAAGTTTCCAAATGTTAATACCTCTACCACCCCAGAAAAGCGTGCTCCATTGTCAAACCTATCCGAAAATTCGTAAATTGTCCTATCTTCTTCTATAATCCGCTTTTGCGCTTCTACATACAAATCATATATTTTTAACTTTTCATTTATGTGGAGGTGCGGGCGATAATATTCTCCAATGGTTATTCCTCTTGCATCAAATAAAGAAATTAAAATCGCCTTGTAATTCTTACTAATTTCTGCAAATAAGTGAGATACCATTTCCATTTTATCAAACAATAACGATAAACCGCTTGAAAAACTGTCCATTATTGTTTTAATGTCATAAATTGTTGTTTCAAAGAAGAAAATATCAAATTCTCGTGAATATTTTGTTAAGGCTTGTTTTAAAGTGAGGATTTTTTGATTAATTTCTCTTTCCTGAACAAGTTGAGGATCAAATTTATGGAATAATATTGCAATTGGGGGATTTTCTTGTGCCTCTTTAAAAAATAATAATACTTGATCAAGATAATCAATTGATTCAATATAACGATCGTAATCCTGAGCATCAATAACATAAAAAATCAAATCCGTACCGGTAAAATATTTATCTGGATGTTCCAAGTAATCGTTACGATATATTTCTTGTCCACCAAAATCTAACCTTTGAAACTCTAAACCTAAAAAGGAGAAAGTATCACGATCAATTCTACGTGTAGGTATTAACTTCATTACCTCGTCTTCAAATCCAAATCTTTTCGTAATGGCGGTTATGATGCTGGTCTTACCAGCGTTATCTAATCCAATAAAAGCGAGTTTTTTCATGAATAATCAAGTTTTGATAGTGTAAGTAATTTTGATCTAAATTCTTAATGATGTTTTTCACATTTAAAAATTTCTACAAATCATTTATTGCAAGAGGAATTAATAAAATTATTTCTTTTAGATTGTGAATTTTTCGTAACTTTTTTATCGAAAATTATTATCCTCCGGCTAAGGGTACAGAGATATAAAGCTCGTCTCCATCATTGAGCTTCGTTTTATAATTTTTTAGGTATGTAATATTACGCCCATTCACTAAAATTAACATTTGCCTGTGGAGTTTTTTCCTATTTTTACTCAACATGCCATCTTCCAGTTTATCGCTATAATCTTTTACGAATTGCGAAATTACATCGCCAACTGTTTTTCCTTCGTATTTTATTGATTTTTCTTTAAGTTTTAACTGAAAGATATTAAGCAAGTTTAAATTCACTTTAGCCACGAGTCAAGTCACCTTTTATAGTTCTTAAATTTAATAATATTCAAATAATTAAAATTTTTTCCATATCATGAATGCATTCATTCAAGAGTTTATTGAGATTTAAAGAATTATAGATCTTTTTTACCTCCTCTACATCCAATTCTTGACTTTTTGGTTTATAAGGACAATAATTAACCTTTTTAAAGTTAACAGAAATATTTTCAAGAAATTTGGTTATTTCTTCTGAATCCAAACCTATTAAAGGGGTAAAAGTTGGATGTTCTAAGAACATGTAATTAAGAGAAATTGATTCTAACTCAATCTCATCAGGACACAATGACGAATCGTTTAAAGACACTCCATCCGATATAGCTCTTATTCTTTCAAGGTTTCTATCTGTACCTTCACCTAAAATTTTACCCATTATATCATATCTTAGTAATCTACACATGGGACAAGTATATTTTGGTTCCTTTAACATTTCACTTATCAGATCCATGATCTTCTTAAACTTTATTCTCCTTACCGTGAATTTAAAAAAAGGAGTAAAATTTACCGCGTGTCTCCAATTAGAGATCCACTCATTAAATGATTCTTCATTTTCTGTTAAATCAAATAATACAGGATAAATTTCACATCCCCTTCTCATTACCATGAACGCAGCAAGTAAATCGTTTAACCTACCAATATCCATGCAAGCAATTTTTTTATTATATTCAATTGGAAGCCCTCCCCAATCACTATAAATGATATCTGTAAATAGATAGCTAAACTGATCTCGAACTTCAATATAAATCTTCTTGTCTGGATTACTTAAATTTACCTTTAAGTCCACATTGGAGTTTTTAAAATGATCCACGATCGTTTGTCCTACCTTGACAGCGACATCTTTCGAGCTATATTCTTGGTTTCCAGATCTTTTTACCCTCAAGGCAAAAGTATCTCCCTCGTGGATAATTCTTTCAGCAATTTCAATTGCTCTTTCAGATATATTCTTTATCTTATCAGAAGTTCTTAAAGCTGGACTGAAAGAGTGAATACCAAAAGAAAAATTAAGGAGTTCCATTGCTCGTGGAATATCTTCATAGTTGAAGAAGAAGAATAATCTCGTAGAATCGTTACTAAGCTGATACTTATGAAATGAAATTTCCTTACGATTCAGGATGTTTTTAATATTATTCATTAAGGTTTTCAACATCCTAATCTTGACTTTGGTTGACTTTAACCAAATCTCGTTGTACCTGATAAGGATTAAATTATAGAGATCTAAATTTAAAAATTCTTTCAATTTTATCAACAAAAATTATTTTAAATCATCTTCCTTGAGTTCTACACCCGTTCCGATCATTGAAATGCTCTTGGTATATATCCCTTCTGCTTCTCTAAAGAAATCAAGCGATCTCGATTCAACCTCTTTAATATAATCAAGCAGCTTCTTTTCGATATCTTTATCGAGGTCTGGAGGTGAATATTCTTTTAATGTTTTTTCAACAATATCACTAGCAACTCCGATAATGTCTTTTGAGCCCTTTTTAACCCAGGATGATCTTCTATCTCGATTAATTAATTTTGGTAAATATAATTCCTTTTTCATGAACTTTCTAGTGTGTGACTCACCCAAAAAATTTGAACCAGTTTTATTTGCTATGGCAACTTTCTTAATGAGATCTAATCCAATCGTCTCTTCGTTAACTGTCACGCCTTCAAGTGCTCTTTTAACGATTCCTACTAATTCATCGTCAATAACTAATAGTTCTAATGCTTCAACTAGAGTTTCTTCATAAGTTCCCGCACATGTGATATAGTTGATTCCAGCTTGAGCCGCAAAGAGAAGCGTTTGGTACCGTTCAAAACCGTTTTGGACATCAAAACATTTAGAATCGGTTATTCCTCCTGGACCTCGTGATGGTATGTTATAATAACGCGCCAACTGAGCCATCCCCGTCGTGATCAAACCTGTTTCAATAGATCCTAAAGCAGAATTGCCCGTACGCATGTCACCACAACAAGATACCGTTCCAAAGAAAACTGGTGCTCCGGGATTGAACAATTGCCCGAGAACGATCCCTCCAATAACTTCTGCATTGGTTTGGGTTAAAAGCCCCGCTAAAGTAACTGGTGCGGAAATTCCTGCTAGCGCTTCTGGGGCTATTATCGTAGGCTGTTTATATTTTGCGAATATTTCGTAACCATTTGTCATTATATGGGGTAAATGTAATGGACTGGTAGGATTGACAAATCCAACAAGTCGAGGGTTTTTAATTAGTTCTTCTTCACCCCCAACCACGATTGATACCATGTTCATCATGTCTTGGCTTGCAACCTTACCGAAACATCCTAATCCATATGGTTTACGAGTGTTTTTAGCCCACTGATAAATACAGTGAGCATGTAATGCTGTAAATTTAACATCTCCTGGCCAGACATCTACGTGAGAGCATAAAATGTGTTTTAGACTATCTACCATTCGAATTTGCTTAATTGTATCAGCCATCACGGTCTTTCTTACGTTACTCTTACGACTGGGGTCGTATATTTTAACAGGAGTGCCGATAGTTGCAAATTTCGTACTCGTGGTGTTGACCTCAAAATTAAAAGAACCGTCAGGACCATGCAATTTAAATGAACTTGGAACTTTTTTCATCTGTTCTTTTACTAACGATTCCGGAAGTTTAATAAAATTGGTTTCGTTATCAATTTCTGCGCCATTTTCTATAAATAACTTTTTAACATCTTCCGAATCTATTTTTAGACCTAAAGTAGAGAGTAAATTTAATGATGCTGAATTAATTGCTTCGATTTCATCTTTTGAAAGAACTTCAACTTGTTTAATCTTCATAATTATAGTTTTCCTCGTAGTTAATCATACATTTAATAATTTTTTTATTAATGAAACTGCCTCAATGGCATCGTCTGCCCAACCATCTGCTCCAATCTCTTCTGCCCAATCTACTGATGTTGGACTACCACCAATAACAATTTTGTATTTATCTCTTAAGCCTCGTTTTTTTAACTCATCAATGACATCTCTTTGGGAATTCATTGACATGGTCAATAGTGAAGAAAGCCCGATCACATTTGCATTTACCTCTTCAGCTTTATCAATAAAATTGATTGCAGGCACTTCCTCGCCTAGATTATAGATCTCAAAACCATTAGAGAATAAGAACGACGCAACTAGATCTTTACCAATGCTATGGACGTCGCCTTCCACAGTTCCTAATATTACCCTACCTAATGTTTCCCTTTCTCCTCCTTTTTCCTTGATCGCTGGATCTAGGATGTCGTCTACCACTTTTTTAACTATATCTGCCGAACCAATCAAATCTGGTAAGAATATTTCTTCTTGTTCGAATAGCTCCCCTATGTACTGCATGGTGCTTCCAATTACTTTCAATAACTCTTCTGGAGTAGCTTCATTGCTTTCTAAGGACGTACAACATAACTCGATGAGTTTGTCTTCGTCCCATTCTAATATGGATTCCCTTATTTCCTCTTCTAATGGCACTATTATTCAACACTCGATAAATTTATTCCAGATAATAATCTATTTAATACAAATACAATTAACAATTACTTGAAAAAAAGCTTTTTTATAACGATTTAGATTAAACGTGTATATCGTTGGAAATAGAAAATCATTTATCATTCACAAAAGTGTTAGAAAATGACTGAAAAAAAAGAATCTCAAGCCCAAATTGATGAAAAAAATCGAAAAAAGTGGGATGACTTGCATTTTGATACCCAACTAATTCGTGCTGGTGAAGATCCATATCCAGAAACCTCATTTAGCATACGAACGCCAATATACGCATCAAAATCCTATGCTTATCCCTCTTTATCTGAACTACTTGATAATAAATATTTTTATTCTCGTACTGAAAATCCTACATTGTTTGCTTTGGACCATAAACTCGCTACACTTCACGGAGGTGAAGCAGCTGTTTCTGTTGCTTCAGGAATGGCGGCTATCCATTTAGCATGCTCGAGCATTTTTCAAAAACGATTTGAACGAATTCGTCCTAAAAAGATCAAGCAAATTCTTCCGCAAGCGCGCCCAGAAATAATAAGAAACATGATTATTCACACTAACCAATATACGGGTGCATACAGGCTCTTCACAAAAATATACCCTCAAATGGGTCTCGAAGCGAAACACGTGGACATGAGAAATTTGAGTGAAGTTGAGAAAGCAATTAATGAGAATACTAAACTCGTATTTATTGAAACACCTGCAAATCCAACGATTGATATCATAGACATACAATCTTGTGCTGACTTAATTCACGATGTTGGAGGAAAATGCGTTGTAGATAATACATTTGCTTCACCTGCTCTTCAAAAACCTATCGAATTGGGAGCCGATCTTGTAGTCGAAAGCTTGACGAAATACATTAATGGACATGGTGACTGTTTGGGTGGAGCAATAATAGGAATGAAAAATGACCTTCGGGACATTCGTTATTATTGGATGGAAACTCAAGGTTCTGTCTTAAGTCCTTTTAACGCTTGGTTAATTTTAAGAGGTTCAAGAACGCTTGGTATGAGGATGGACCGTCATTGTTCTAACGCGATGAAGATGGCAAAATATTTAGATAAGCACTCTAAAATCACTGAAGTTATTTATCCTGGTTTAGAATCCCATCCAGGTCATGAACTCACAAAAAAACAAATGAAAGGTTTCGGAGGAATGATTGGGTTTGAATTGGAATCAGTGGAGGCTAGCAATAAATTTATAGAGCTGTTAAAATTAATAAAAGTAGGCGTTTCTTTGGGAGACACGACTTCTCTCATAGAATATACTTCTCTCATGACAGGTATCGATCTTGCATCATGGGAAAAGAGATTCATGCGAATATCTGATACGCACTTCAGATTTTCCGTAGGTTTGGAAGATCCAGAAGATTTAATCAAGGATTTAGAGCAAGCTCTCTCACAGATATAAAAAAAATTTAAAAGAAAATTTTTGAATTTACCTTGTTTGTATTTTCTTCATCTTTTTATCGTGTAATTCCGCCATTTGTGTTTTTATTTCTTGAACGCGCTCTTTTGGAAAAGGATAATAATACAAACATAGAAGAGTCATTCCTAACGCTAAACCAGGGAAAAGTGTTACTAAAAGTTTAAGTCCTATAATCTCGTCCACTCCTGGAGTTGGAGTGTATTCTTCCCATCCTGTTGATGTAAATACGAGCCCTACTGTAAGTATTGAAAATACCATTGCAAGGCGCATGAAGAAGTTCGTAATTCCAAAGAAGGTCCCTTCTCGTCGAACGCCCGTTTTAAGCTCATCTTCATCTATTACATCCGCTATTATCAAATATATAAAATATAACATTCCTCCGAAACCAAAACCCATGAATATAACAACAATTATCGCAGTTATATAAGAATCTACGAGTAGCAATGGAAGTGTTGTTATGAAATAACAAATCATCGCAACAGCATAAGCTTTCCTGCTTCCTAGTTTAATATCCAACTTCTGCCAAATTATCACCGTAAAGATCCCGACAAGAAACATTGCTCCTAACATGAGCGAAGTTAATATAGTATCTTCTACATCTAATACATGTTTTGCATATAACGGAACTGTCGTTGAGAGCACGAGTAATATATATTCATATAAGAAGAACATTATAGTATAAAGAATGAACCCCTTATTCTTTAGGGTGTATTTTAATCCTTTTATGAAACCAAACTCGTGTTCGTGGTCAAGTTTAAACTCCTCCCGCTCTATAACGCCCCATTTAACAGCTACTATCAATGACACTCCTACCAGAAGAGATGTTACGATTCCGTTTACTAAGTATCCTGGCCTCTCTTCAAGGGTTATCAATATGCCTGGAACTAAAAAGGCTGAGATTAATCCTAAAATTGCTAGTATCTGCTTTATAGAATTAACTTCTGCTCTTTCCTCTTCCGAGTTATATAGTTCTGGAAAAAGCGAATCAAATGGGAGGGCAACCATGGAATAGAATGTGTCATAGCACATCAGCATGATTAATAGATATACAAACACTATAATGTCATCACTTATTGGTGGCAACCATATTATTACTTCAATGATAATAATAGGGATGGAACCAATCATTATATA